>ERZ773144.673-NODE-673-length-33934-cov-4.534018_pt1 | contig 33934 bp, 26 predicted proteins | sample MGYA00580849_ERZ773144 | MGnify/ENA primary metagenome ERZ773144 (study PRJEB29015, sample SAMEA2737861) | human gut metagenome | biome: human gut; feature: human-associated habitat; material: faeces | place: China | collected 2012 ...
GGGTACGGGTGCCATTACCGAGATTTTTTCTTCCGTGCAGTCCCGGTTCAGGGATTTGAGCGCGGAACAGCTTGCAGACGCCACGTATGCCAAACGGCAGCTTCCTTTTGCCGGTGAAATTTATATGGGCCACCTTCGGTATTCAACGACCGGAAAGAGTGGCCTTTCTTTTGTCCATCCGTTTTTGAGGCGCAACAACTGGCGGGCGAAAAACCTTGCGTTGTGCGGCAATTTCAATCTGACGAATGTGGATGAGGTATTTGCCGACATTACGGCCAAAGGGCAGCATCCCCGGATTTATTCCGACACTTATATCATGCTGGAGCAAGTGGGGCACAGGCTCGACCGCGAAAGCGAACGCCTTTATGCCGAAGCCGTAGGGCTGGGCCTGTCCGGTATGGACATTACACGCTATATCGAGGAGCGTATCGACGTGAACAACGTGTTGCGCACGGCGGCCCCCTTGTGGGACGGCGGTTATGTGGTGTGTGGGGCGACGGGCAGCGGCGAGATGTTTGTCCTGCGCGACCCGTGGGGTATCCGACCGGCCTTTTGGTATAAAGACGATGAGGTTTTGGTCGTGGCTTCCGAGCGTCCTGTCATCCAGACGGTTTTCGCATTGGAGACGGAGCAGATACACGAACTCATGCCGGGGCAGGCGGTCAGCGTGCATAAGGACGGAGAGATGCGTCTGGAACAAATCCTGCAACCCAAGGAGGTGAAAGCCTGTTCGTTCGAACGAATCTATTTCAGCCGTGGAAGCGACCGCGATATTTACCTGGAGCGTAAGGCTTTGGGCATGCAGTTGCGCGATGCCATCCTGAAAGCCATTGGCGGGGATTTGGAACATACGGTGTTCTCTTTTATTCCGAACACGGCGGAAGTCGCCTTTTATGGCATGTTGGACGCTTTCAAGGCATATCTGAACCAAACCAAGATTGCCCAGATAGAAGCGTTGGGACATAAGCCCACTCATGAGGAGCTCGAACGCATCCTGAGCCAGTATATCCGTAGCGAGAAAGTGGCTATCAAGGACATCAAACTGCGTACGTTCATTACGGAAGGCAACAGCCGGAACGATCTGGCCGCGCATGTGTATGACATCACTTACGGGAGCGTGAATGCCTACGAGGACAATCTGGTGGTCATCGACGACAGTATCGTGCGCGGGACTACGCTGAAAGAGAGCATCATCCGCATCCTCGACCGCCTGCATCCGAAGAAAATCGTGCTGGTGTCTTCTTCTCCGCAGGTGCGCTATCCCGATTATTACGGTATCGACATGTCCAATATGGACGAATTCATCGCTTTCCGCGCAGCCGTGGAGCTGTTGAAAGAACGGGGCATGGCGCACGTGGTAGGCGAGGTTTATGAACAATGTAAAATGCAGATGGGGTTGCCTAAAGAAGAGATGGCGAACAGTGTGAAAGCCATCTATGCCCCTTTTACGGACGAAGACATTTCACGCAAGATGGTGGAGATGTTGCGCCCGGCAGGAGTCACCACGCCCATTGAAATCGTATACCAGACGCTGGAGGGCCTTCATGAGGCCTGCCCGGAGCATTCGGGCGACTGGTATTTCAGCGGCGACTATCCGACACCGGGCGGTGTGAAGCTGGTGAACCGGGCGTTCATCAGTTATTATGAGAATGTGTTTAAGGCAAATAAATAAGATAATAAAGATTGTATTTCTGCAATGAGAAACGTGACACTTATCCTCGACGACGGGAGCCGTTTTCACGGTAAGTCGTTCGGTTATGAAAAACCGGTGGCCGGCGAAGTGGTTTTCAATACGGCCATGATGGGGTATCCGGAGAGTTTGACCGACCCGTCTTATGCCGGACAGTTGATGACGCTGACCTATCCTTTGGTCGGGAACTACGGCGTGCCGGCTTTTACTATGGAAGAGAATGGCCTGGCCACTTTTATGGAGAGCGACCGGATTTATGCCTCGGCCATTATCGTAAGCGATTATAGTCTGGCCTACAACCATTGGAATGCAAAAGAAAGTCTGGCGGACTGGCTGAAACGGGAACAGGTGCCGGGCATCACGGGAGTGGATACGCGTGAGTTGACGAAAGTGTTGCGCGAGCACGGGGTGATGATGGGTAAAATCGTGTTTGACGACGAACCGGATAACATACCCGAGGCCGATTATAACGGTGTGAACTTCGTGGATAAAGTGTCGTGTAAGGAAATCATCCGCTACAATGAAGGAGGCGGACGGAAGAAAGTCGTGTTGGTGGATTGTGGCGTGAAACACAATATCATACGTTGCCTGCTTCGTCGCGGCGTGGAAGTGATACGCGTGCCTTGGGACTATGATTTCAATACGTTGGAGTTTGACGGCCTTTTCTTGGCCAACGGTCCCGGCGACCCAGATACGTGCGAGGCTGCGGTGGCGAACATCCGTAAGTTCCTTGCTTCTCCTTCGGTGCGCCCCTGCATGGGCATCTGTATGGGCAACCAGCTTTTGAGCAAAGCGGCCGGTGCCCGGATTTATAAATTGAAGTACGGACACCGCAGCCACAATCAGCCGGTGAGGATGGTGGGCACGACCCGTTGTTTCATCACGAGCCAGAATCACGGTTATGCTGTGGATGCGGAAACGCTCGGGGCAGACTGGGAACCCTTGTTCGTCAACATGAACGACGGTTCCAATGAAGGCATACGCCATAAAGTGAATCCTTGGTTTAGCGCGCAGTTCCATCCGGAAGCTTGCAGCGGTCCGGTGGATACGGAGTTCATGTTCGATGATTTTGTTAATTTGCTCAAATAAGAAACAGGTGGTCTATGGAAGATAAAGGAATAAAGAAAGTCTTGTTGTTAGGTTCCGGTGCGCTGAAGATCGGCGAGGCCGGTGAGTTTGATTACTCCGGTTCGCAAGCATTGAAAGCGTTGAAAGAGGAAGGGATAGAGACGGTACTCATCAATCCGAACATCGCCACCGTGCAGACGAGCGAAGGGGTGGCCGACCAGATTTATTTTTTGCCGGTGACTCCGTTCTTTGTGGAGAAAGTCATCCGGAAGGAACGTCCGCAGGGCATCTTGTTGGCGTTTGGAGGACAGACGGCTTTGAATTGCGGTGTGGCCTTATATAAGGAAGGCATTTTGGAGAAATACGGCGTGCAGGTGCTCGGAACTCCGGTACAGGCTATCATCGACACGGAAGACCGTGAATTGTTCGTGAAGAAGCTCGATGAAATCGACGTGAAGACCATCAAGAGCCATGCTTGCGAGAATATGGAAGAAGCCCGCAAGGCGGCTGCCCATCTGGGCTATCCCGTGATTATCCGTGCAGCCTATGCGCTGGGTGGATTGGGCTCCGGATTCTGCGACAATGAGGATGAACTTAACAAGTTGGCAGAGAAGGCTTTCTCGTTTTCACCTCAAGTGTTGGTGGAGAAGAGTTTGAAGGGATGGAAAGAGATTGAATACGAAGTGGTGCGCGACCGGTATGACAACTGTATCACGGTGTGCAACATGGAAAACTTTGACCCGCTCGGCATTCATACCGGTGAAAGTATCGTGATTGCTCCCTCGCAGACGTTGACCAATTCGGAATACCACAAATTGCGGGCGTTGAGCATCCGCATCATCCGTCACATCGGAATCGTGGGAGAATGTAATGTGCAATATGCTTTCGACCCTGAGTCGGAGGATTACCGTGTCATCGAGGTGAATGCCCGTCTGAGCCGTTCTTCCGCTTTGGCTTCCAAGGCCACGGGGTATCCATTGGCTTTTGTGGCGGCCAAGTTGGGGTTGGGTTACGGGCTGTTCGAGCTGAAAAACTCCGTGACGAAAACAACGTCGGCCTTCTTCGAGCCGGCGTTGGATTATGTGGTGTGCAAGATACCGCGTTGGGATTTGGGTAAGTTCCGGGGTGTGGACCGCGAGTTGGGTTCCTCCATGAAGTCTGTAGGCGAGGTGATGGCCATAGGCCGTACTTTCGAAGAGGCTATCCAGAAAGGCTTGCGCATGATAGGTCAGGGGATGCATGGTTTTGTGGAGAACAAGGAACTGCAAATCGACGACATCGATGCCGCCCTGCACGAACCGACCGACAAGCGTATCTTTATCATCTCCAAGGCCATGCAGCAAGGTTATACGATAGACCGGATTCATGAACTGACGAAGATAGACAAGTGGTTCCTGCAAAAACTGCAGAACATCAAGGATACGTCCAAGGCTTTGCATGCCTGTAAAAGCATCAATGTGTTGGACAATGACTTGCTGCGCCAGGCGAAGGTGCAAGGCTTTACGGATTTCCAGATAGCCCGTGCCTTGGGTATGGAAGAGGAAATGGACATCGAAGAGGCTTCGCTGATAGTGCGCCGTCGCCGCTTGTCCGCAGGTATCGTACCGGTTGTGAAGCAAATAGACACGTTGGCTGCCGAGTATCCGGCGCAGACGAACTATTTGTACATGACTTATAGCGGTATATCCCATGACATTCATTACGAACACGACAAGCGTAGTATTGTGGTTTTGGGTTCGGGTGCCTATCGTATCGGGTCGTCCGTCGAGTTCGACTGGTGCGGCGTGCAGGCGTTGAACACCATCCGTAAAGAAGGTTTCCGTTCGGTGATGATTAACTACAATCCCGAAACGGTATCTACCGACTACGACATGTGCGACCGCCTTTATTTCGACGAACTGACTTTCGAGCGCGTGTTGGATATTCTGGACTTGGAATGTCCGAAAGGGGTTATCGTTTCTACGGGCGGACAAATCCCGAACAACCTGGCCATCCGTTTGGATCAGCAGCGCATTCCTATTCTCGGCACGACGGCCAAGAGCATCGACAATGCGGAAGACCGTGAGAAGTTCTCGGCCATGTTGAACCGTATCGGCGTGGATCAGCCGGAGTGGAGTGCGCTGACCAGCATGGACGATGTAAACGCATTTATAGATAAGGTGGGCTTTCCGGTTCTGGTGCGTCCTTCGTACGTGCTTTCCGGTGCGGCGATGAACGTATGTTCCAACCAGGATGAGTTAGAGCGATTCTTGAAGTTAGCCGCCAATGTGTCTCATAAACATCCTGTTGTCATCAGTAAGTTCTTACAGCATGCCAAAGAGGTGGAGATGGACGCCGTGGCACGTGAGGGAGAAATCGTGGCATACGCTATCAGCGAGCACATCGAGTTTGCCGGCGTGCATTCGGGAGATGCCACAATCCAGTTCCCTGCACAGAAACTGTATGTGGAGACGGTACGCCGCATCAAGAAGATTTCCGGGCAAATAGCCCGCGAGTTGAAAATCAGCGGACCGTTCAATATCCAGTTCTTGGCTAAGGACAACGACATCAAGGTCATTGAATGCAACCTGCGCGCTTCGCGGAGTTTCCCGTTCGTGAGCAAGGTGCTTAAGATCAATATGATTGAACTGGCCACGAAAGTCATGCTGGGATTGCCCGTGGAGAAACCGAACAAGAGCCTGTTTGATTTCGATTATGTGGGTATCAAGGCCAGTCAGTTCTCCTTCAACCGCTTGCAGAAGGCCGACCCCGTACTGGGAGTCGATATGGCATCGACCGGGGAAGTCGGTTGTTTGGGCGACGATTCGGGAACCGCTTTGCTTACGGCTATGCTTTCGGTAGGGCATCGTATTCCGAAGAAGAACATTCTTTTGTCTACCGGTGGTGCTAAACAGAAAGCCGACATGCTGGAAGCAGCCCGTACTTTAAAGGAGCATGGTTATGAACTTTATGCTACGGGAGGGACGAGCCGCTATCTGACGGAGAACGGTGTGGCGAATCATCTGGTGTATTGGCCGAGCGAAGAGGGGACGCCTCAAGCGCTTACCATGCTGCATAATCGGGAGATAGACATGGTGGTCAATATCCCGAAAGATTTGACGGTAAGCGAATTGAGTAACGGTTACAAGATTCGCCGTGCTGCGGTGGATTTGAACATTCCTTTGATTACGAACTCCCGTTTGGCAAGTGCCTTTATCCAGGCTTTCTGCCATATTGATATGGATGATCTGCCCATAAAGAGTTGGTCTGAATATAAGTAAACACTACACAATCATACCATACCATGAATTTTGAAATTGTTTATGTCTTAATCTGTCTGGCCGCTATGGTCGTAGCACTTATCTACGACCGTATGCGTCCGGGCATGATACTTTTTTCTGTCGTCATCCTGTTTTTCTGTGCGGGAATACTTACGCCCAAGGAAGTGTTGGAAGGTTTCTCGAACAAAGGCATGATTACGGTGGCTCTTTTGTTTCTGGTCAGTGAGGGAATACGTAAGAGCGGAGTGTTGGAACGTTTGATTTTTGCCATGTTGCCGCAAAAGAAGTCTACGGTGGCAGGGGCTAATGTACGCGTTCTGCCGGTCATTGCTTTCATTTCGGCTTTTCTGAACAACACGCCGGTGGTGGTTATTTTTGCGCCTATCATCAAGAACTGGGCGAGACGGATGAAACTGCCACCTGCAAAGTTTCTGATTCCTCTTTCGTATGCCACTATCCTTGGCGGTATTTGTACGTTGATAGGAACTTCTACGAATCTGGTGGTGGACGGAATGATACAAGACGCAGGTTTTAAGGGCTTTTCCATCTTCGAGTTGGGACAGGTCGGGGTGATTATAGCCATTGTGGGCATCATCTATTTGGTTTGTTTTGCCAAACGTTTATTGCCCGACCGAACCCTGAAAGATGACGACATAGAAGAAAGTAGCGACTCGGGCGATGTTGTGCGCGTGGAGGCCGTGTTGGGAGCACGTTTCCCCGGAAACGGAAAAACGTTGCGCGAATTTGATTTTCACCGTCACTATGGAGCCACGGTAAAGAGTCTGCATCGTAATGGTGAACGTCTCCAAGGGGATTGGATGAATGTACGTCTGTCGGAGAATGATACGTTGATTCTGGATGCAGACGGCACCTTTATTCCGACATGGGGAGACAGCCGTGTGTTTTTGATGTTGTCGGTGTTGGATGCGGAACCCGAAATGGGAAAGAAAAAGAAATATCTGGCCATGATTCTGTTGTTGGTGATGATTATCGGGGCAACGGTAGGCGAGCTTCCGGTCGTGGAGCAGGCCCTTCCCGGACTGAAGTTGGATATGTTTTTCTTTGTTTGTGTCACAACGGTGATTATGGCTTGGACGGGAATGTTTAATCCTAAGAAATATACGAAGTTCATTTCATGGGACGTGTTGATTACCATCGCCTGTGCTTTTGCTATCAGTAAGGCGATGAGTAATTCCGGTTTTGCAGCTTTCATTGCCGAATATATAATAGGTATGACCGATGCTCTCGGACCGTATGCTTTGTTGGCCGTGATTTTTATTATCACGAACTTGTTTACGGAGTTGATAACGAATAATGCGGCGGCGGCCCTGTCCTTTCCTATAGCCTTGGAGGTGGCCAATCATTTGGGCGTGAGCCCGACTCCGTTTTTTGTAGTGATTTGTATGGCTGCATCGGCTTCGTTCTCTACACCTATCGGTTATCAGACCAATCTGATTGTACAAGGTATCGGAGGCTATAAATTTAGCGATTTCGTTAAAATAGGCTTGCCTTTGAACATAATTGTGTTTGTGTTATCTGTATTTTTAATACCTTTGTTCTGGAATTTTTAAAAGAGAAGTAAGCAGTTTATGGGAGAGGCGACAAATATCTATCCGATATACGAAAAAATGATGACCCGTTCGGACAAGGAACAACTTCTTGGACAACGTGGGGTGATGGTCTGGTTCACCGGCTTATCCGGTTCCGGGAAAAGTACGGTGGCACTCGGTGTAGAACGGGAGTTGCATAAGCGTGGTATCTTGTGCCGCATTTTGGATGGTGATAATATTCGTAGCGGTATCAATAAGAATTTAGGTTTCTCGGCCGATGACCGGAAAGAGAATATCCGTCGTATTGCTGAAATCGGAAAATTATTCGTAGATACGGGAGTGGTGACGCTTTCTGCTTTTATCAGTCCTACAAACGAATCCCGTCGCATGGCTTCTGAGATTATCGGGGCGGACGATTTTAGGGAAGTCTATGTGTCCACACCGTTGGAAGTTTGCGAGCAACGCGACGTAAAGGGTTTGTATGCTCGTGCACGTCGGGGAGAAATTAAGGATTTTACAGGGGTCAGTGCCCCCTTCGAGGTGCCGGAACATCCGGCTCTGACGCTGGATACTTCCGTTCTGACATTGGAAGAATCGGTGAATAAAGTGTTGGAACTTATATTGAACAATAAATAAATCACAATATTATGTCTGAATATAAATTGAGTCATTTGCAGGAGTTGGAGGCAGAGTCCATTCACATTATCCGTGAGGTGGCGGCCGAGTTTGAGAATCCTGTAATGCTTTACTCCATAGGAAAGGATTCGTCCGTGATGGTTCGTTTGGCTGAGAAGGCTTTTGCCCCGGGAAAGGTTCCTTTCCCTTTGATGCACATCGACTCCAAGTGGAAGTTTAAGGAGATGATACAATTTCGCGATGAGTACGCCAAGAAATACGGTTGGAACCTGATAGTGGAGTCCAATATGGAAGCGTTTCGGGCAGGGGTAGGCCCCTTTACGCACGGCAGTAAGGTGCATACGGATTTGATGAAGACCAAGGCTTTGCTGGATGCTCTGGCCAAGTATAAGTTTGACGCGGCTTTTGGTGGGGCGCGTCGCGATGAAGAGAAAAGCCGTGCAAAGGAACGTATCTTTTCGTTTCGTGACCAGTTCCAGCAGTGGGATCCTAAGAACCAGCGCCCGGAGTTATGGGACATTTATAACGCCCGTATCCACAAAGGAGAGAGTATTCGGGTGTTTCCATTGAGTAATTGGACTGAATTGGACATCTGGCAGTACATCCGTTTGGAAAACATTCCTATCGTCCCGCTGTATTATGCCAAGGAACGTCCGGTAGTGAACATCGACGGGCAACTGATTATGCCGGACGACGACCGTTTGCCGGAAAAATACCGCGACAAGATTGAGATGAAAAAGATTCGTTTCCGTACGTTGGGCTGTTGGCCGTTGACCGGTGCCATCGAAAGCGAAGCCGACACGATAGAGAAGATTGTGGAGGAAATGATGACTACCACCAAGAGCGAGCGTACGACCCGTGTGATAGACTTCGACCAGGAGGCGTCCATGGAACAGAAAAAGCGTGAAGGGTATTTTTAATTCAGGAGGGTATTATATGGCTACATTAAATATAAAGGAGTTTTTAGACCAAGACGAGAAAAAAGATTTGTTGCGCCTGTTGACGGCCGGTTCGGTGGACGACGGAAAATCTACATTGATAGGCCGGCTTTTGTTCGACAGCAAGAAACTGTATGAAGATCAGTTGCAGGCTTTGGAGCGTGACAGCAAACGTGTGGGGAATGCCGGCGACCATATAGATTATGCTTTGTTGCTCGACGGTTTGAAAGCGGAGCGCGAAGAAGGCATCACCATAGACGTGGCTTATCGTTATTTCTCGACGAACCAACGCAAATTTATCATTGCCGACACTCCGGGACATGAACAATACACCCGCAACATGATTACCGGCGGTTCCACGGCTAATTTAGCCATTATATTGGTGGATGCCCGTACGGGAGTCATCACGCAGACCCGTCGTCATACATTTCTTGTTTCTTTGTTGGGAATCAAACATATCGCATTGGCCGTCAACAAGATGGACTTGGTGGATTTCGACGAAAACGTGTTCGATGCCATTGTAGCGGAATACAAGGCTTTGACGGATAAATTAGGTATAGAGGATGTGACCTGTTTTCCCCTTTCCGCTTTGGATGGCGACAATGTGGTAGAGAAGTCTGAGCGTACGCCTTGGTATGAAGGCACCAGTCTGTTGGACTTTTTGGAGACCGTACCTATTCATACCGACCGCAACATGACGGATTTCCGTTATCCTGTGCAGTACGTGTTGCGCCCGAACCTCGACTTCCGTGGGTTCTGTGGGAAGATAGCTTCCGGTGTGGTACGGGAAGGAGATGAAATTATGGCTCTTCCGTCGCGTAAGAAGTCGCATGTGAAACGTATTGTGACGTATGACGGAGATTTGAAAGAGGCTTTTTGCCCGCAATGTGTGACGTTGACGTTGGAGGATGAGATAGACATTTCACGCGGTGAAATGTTAGTACATCCCGACAATGTGCCGGAAGTAGGGCGCTATTTCGAGACGATGCTCGTATGGATGGACGAAGAACCGATGGATCGTAACAAGCATTTTTATCTGAAGCATAATACGAATACGACCCGCGCCACGGTAGGTGAGATTTGTTATCAGGTAGATGTGAATACGATGGAGCAGCGTCCGGTGGACGGTTTTCGTTTGAATGAAATCGGGAAAGTGCATATCACGACGGCAAAACCCATATTTTTCGATGCCTATCAGAAGAACCGTGCGACCGGTTCCTTCATATTGATAGATCCGATTACGAACAACACGAGTGCAGTGGGCATGATTATCGGTCCGGTGGATGCCAAGGAGAATGACGTTGAGCGTCTTCCGGAGTTGAACCTGCCCAAATTGGGTATCGGAAAAGAGCATTACGAAGCCATAGAGAAAGCCGTCAAAGATTTGGGACGCCAAGGTCTCGCGATAGAAATCATTAAAGAATAACCTTAATTAAAAATCAAAGTTTCATGGGATTATTAGAGTTCAGCAAACTTCCGGTCAATACGTTGGTAGGTGCCGATTGGAAAACGTTTAAAGAAATGACGCGTGGTCAGGAGATAGCTCCGGACAAGCGTACCAAGTATTATCTGACGAAGAGCGTATGCAGGCTGTTGAGTTTGTTGGCACCTATCCAAGACCGCAGGTTTGAGGAGAAGTTGGGGGCGTACGAATTCGACCACGATCCTGTTTTCATTCTCGGACATTGGAGAAGCGGGACGACCTTTGTGCACAACATCTTTGCGCAGGACGATAATTTCTGTTATACGACCACGTACCAGACCGTATTCCCCCATCTGATGATGTTCGGCCAACCTTTCTTCAAGAAGACGATGGGTTGGCTTATGCCGAACAAACGTCCTACGGACAATATGGAGTTGGCTCCCGACCTGCCGCAGGAGGAAGAATTCGCATTGTCGAACATGATGCCTTATTCCTTCTATGACTTTTGGTTCTTTCCTCAGAAATGGCAGGAATATTGCGACAAGTATCTGACGTTCGAGAACATTACGAAAGAGGAACTTCAGGTATTTAAGGAAACGTTTGTGAAGTTGATGAAAATTTCCAGATACTGTACGACGGGAGGAGATGTGTATTTATCCAAGAACCCGCCCCATACGGGACGCGTAAAAGCCTTGGTCGAGATGTTCCCCAATGCCAAGTTCATTTATCTGATGCGTAACCCCTATACGGTGTTCGAGAGCACACGCAGTTTCTTCACCAACACGATCAAGCCGTTGGAATTGCAGCATATCAGCGACGAGGAGATGGAGAAGAACATCCTTCTTACCTATACAAAGCTTTATCGCGCCTATGAGGAGCAGAAGAAGTATGTGCCGGAAGGAAATCTTTTTGAAGTGAAATTCGAGGATTTTGAGGCTGATGCATTCGGAACCACGAAGCTTGCGTATGAAAAATTAGGTATTCGTGAGTTTGATTGTGCCGAGGCTGCCATACGCCAGTATACAGACCGGAAGAAAGGCTACAAAAAGAATAAATATGAGTATAAGCCCCGTACCATTCAGTTGGTGAATGAAAATTGGGGATATGCCCTTAAGGATTGGGATTATGAGATACATCCGTAAGATGGGAATCCGTATCCCCCTTTAAAACGAAGCATCCTCTCATTTTCGAGTGAGAGGATGCTTTGTTTATGGATAGGGATGGAATAAAGTTCATTCCACACTCGTGGTCGAAAGACTGAAGTTTTCCATCAGAATCTCTCCTTGAGTGGTGTATTCTTTTACGAGCCGATTGGTTTCTTCTCCATTTACGTAAGCGATAATAGTTACTTTTAACCGTTTTCCCGATTCCTCGGAAGTACTTGTTGCCGAGCCTGAACAAGTCATGAAAAAACCGTCTTGTCCCGTTTGGCAACTCACTCTGTTACTTTTCATTTTGCCTACCGAATACGAATCACCCAAGTATTCCCCGTTTTCGTCATATAGTCTTGCCGGTCCATTTACGTTTGTAGCTCCGAATACGAGGTTCACCTCAAAATCTTCTGTGTTCCCAGACTGTTCTACTACGATTTTATGAATACCCGTCCTCATTCCGTGATGATCATTTTTATGGTCGTCGTCTCCACAAGATACCAGGGCTAAACTTAAACACAAGACCATAATACTCCATACTGATAATTTTATTCTTTTCATATTTTCGCTTTTTGGTGGTTGTGATTTTACTTGACTATGGTTTTCCGGATAATTTCATTCGTTAGTGTCGGCAAGATATGAAAAATATATTAAGTAACAAAGACGCTTTGGAAAAATAATGGTAAAAGGTTCTCCAAAAATAAAGGAGGTCCTTGAACCTCCCTTATTTAAATAGATATTTATTCCTTGCTTTTACCGCTGATTTTTTCGGCCATTTCCGGATTCTGTTTATACCGTTTGTTCAGGCCGTTTACTACGTCTTTTGTAATGTCGTATTTAGCATTGGCTGCCAAAATATTGTCTCCGGCCTTGCTGATGATATAATCGAATTTCTTAGATTTATTGTATTCTTTCAGGAATGCCTGAATGGAATCCCGCATTTCGGTGTTGTATTTTGCTTGTTCTGCGGCGAAATCATTCATCAATCGGTCGTTTAATGCTTGCAAGTCCTGCTGTTGTTTGGCCAATGTCATTTGAGCCTGTTCCACTTGTTCTTTGGTGGTGAACTGGTTGGTTTCATATTTCTTTTGCAGCTCTGCGGCTTTAGCCTGAAGAGCGCGTTCTTTGCCGGCCAATGTAGCCCGGATGTTTTCTCCCTTTTTATTCATCAGGAGCGTATAGTCTTTACAGAAATTGTATTGCGACATCAATGTGTCGATTTCCACATATGCGATTTTCAATCCGCCTGAGGGGATTTCCGTAGCTTGAGTGTTTGTTTTTTCTTCCGGTGCCGACTTGTTGCATCCCGTCAGGGCGAATGTGGCTGCCAAGGTGATAAGTCCTGCGCCAATGATACTGTTTTTCTTCATTATTTTTTCCTTATTTATGATTTTCTTGTACTGCGTTCATTGATTCTATGTGGATTTTCCACCCGTTCCAAGGCATCCATGGTTTGTACACACGTGATGCCCCGTTTGCGCATAGCCGTACTATGGCCTATGTGGGTGTTTGGGAAGCGGCCGTTTTTCTTAAAAAGGATTTTTATGGCAAAGAATGCCATACTTATGGCCACAATTATCAGAGTAAACAATAGTGTCTTCAACATTTTTGCGTATATTTGTGCTACAAAGATAAACTTTAAAAGCGTGGAATTGTGTCGTATCTTCGCTTTTAACCAATTTTAGTAGAATGAATATATAAAATTATGGATATGGAAATGAATTCATTGAAACCAGCCGAGGTTTTTAAGTTTTTTGCAGAAATCAACCGGATACCCCGTCCTTCCAAAAAAGAAGAGCGGATGATAGCTTATTTGGAACAGTTTGCCCGTGAAAGAGGTTTGGAATGTAAGGTGGACGAGACGGGAAACGTCTTGATTCGTAAGGGGGCGACTCCGGGGATGGAAAACCGTAAGACGGTGATTTTACAGAGCCATATGGATATGGTTTGCGAGAAGAACCGTGAGGTGGAGTTCGATTTTGAAAAAGACGCGATTCGTACGTTGATTGATGGAGATTGGTTGCGTGCGGACGGGACGACGTTGGGTGCCGACGACGGGATAGGCGTGGCGATGGAGTTGGCCTTGTTAGACGCTTCGGATATTGTCCACGGCCCGATAGAATGTGTGTTTACCCGTGACGAAGAAACAGGTTTGAGCGGTGCTTTCGGGATGAAGCCCGGTTTCATGTCCGGTGATATTTTGTTGAACTTGGACTCGGAAGACGAAGGGCAGTTGTTCGTAAGTTGTGCCGGGGGAGCGGCAACTACGGCTGAATTCGACTTTACGCCGGTGGATGTTCCGCAGGATTATTTCTTCTTCGAAGTGAAGGTGAAAGGATTGACGGGCGGACATTCGGGTGACGACATTAACAAGAAGCGGGCGAATGCCAACAAGATTCTGGCGCGTTTCCTATATAATGCCTGGGCTAAATACGATTTATACTTGTGCGACATTCAGGCCGGAGGTCTGCACAATGCCATACCCCGTGAAGCGATGGCGGTTTGTGCCATTCCGATGAAGGACAAGGAGAGCATCCGTGTGGATTGGAACCTGTTCAGTGCCGATGTGGAAGAAGAATACAGTGTGACCGAAAAGACTATGGTCTTCGAGTTGCAGAGCGAAAGCGCGAGGCCGAAAGCTGTGGAGCGCGAAGTGGCTCGCAAGCTCATTTGGGCTTTGCAGGCCGTGCACAACGGCATCCTTTCCATGTCGCAGGACATCGATTTGGTGGAGACCAGTTCCAACCTGGCCAGTATCCGTCTGACGGACGGCAATAAGATTCTGGTAAAAACCAGTCAGCGCAGCAGCATACTGAGTGCGCGCCACCACATGAGCAATATGGTGAAAGCCGCTTTTGAATTGGCCGGTGCCCGTGTGGAAGTGGGCGAAGGCTATCCGGGTTGGAAAATGAATCCGGAATCGGACATTCTGAAAATTGCAGTGGAAACTTACAAAGCCTTGTTTGGCAAGGAACCGAAAGTATTGGGGATACATGCCGGATTGGAATGCGGATTGTTCAGCGAGAAGTATCCCGGTCTGGACATGGTGTCGTTCGGCCCGACGTTGCGTGGAGTACATTCGCCCGACGAACGTTTGTTGATACCGACGGTTGCCATGGTTTGGGACCATATCAAAGCCATTTTGAAGAATATTCCGGCGAAAGCCTAAAATAAGCGGGGCATATCTGCGTTATAACAAGGCAGATATGCCTTTTTTGAATTTATGAATATGCGAAAAATATCCGTCTTTTGTGGCTCGGTCCTTGCGTGGGGCGTCGTGGTCGTATCCGGTTTTACGTCTTGTGACGACTCCATGTCGTTCACGACCGACCGCGGCGCGCTGTTATCCTTTTCCACCGATACGGTGAGGTTCGACACCGTGATTTCAACCGTAGGGTCGAGCACGCGCCAACTGATGGTTTACAACCGTAACGCAGACGGCCTGCGTATTGCGTCCGTACGTCTGAAACAAGCGTATGCCACTCCCTTTCGGGTGAATGTGGACGGTTCCTATCTGGAGCCGGAAAGCGGGGCGCGGGCATACGATTTCGAGGTACGCACGGGAGACAGTATCCGGGTTTTTGCAGAGGTGACAATGCCCGAAAACGGGCAGGATGCCCCCGTAGCCCTGAACGACACCCTGATTTTTGCTTTGGAGAGCGGGGTGGAGCAGCATGTCATTCTTACAGCCGTGGGGCAGGATGCCTATATGTGGCGTGGCAAGGTGATAGAAGCCGATACTTTGTTGGAGGCCGGACGTCCGATTGTGGTGTACGACAGTCTTTCCGTGAGAGAGGGAGTGACATTGTCCATGGCCGCAGGCGTACAGTTGTATTTCCACGACGGAGCCAACCTTTGGGTGCACGGTCGTATCGTGGCCGAAGGGACGGTCGATCGTCCGGTGGTGTTCCGTGGCGACCGTACAGACCGGATGTTCGATTACCTGCCATACGACAATACGCCTTCCCGTTGGGGGGGCATACGGTTGAAGGCCACGAGTACGGACAATCGGCTGAACCATGTGGACATCCATAGTGCTTCCTACGGCATTGCGTGCGACAGCTCTTCCACGGACGTGATGAAACTGACGTTGGAGAACAGCGTGATTCATAACGTAGGTGGCGAAGGATTGGGGCTGTACCATTGCCGTGCGTCGGTGGGCAACACCCAAATCAGCAATACGTTGGGGCATTGTGTGGCCGTGGTGGGCGGTTGGGCCGAGTTCGTGCATTGCACGTTGGCACAATTCTATCCTTGGGATGCTACGCGGGGCGATGCCTTGTATTTGGCCAACAAATGGTTGGCTTTGGATTATCCCCTTCAGCATGCCCATTTCCTGAACTGTCTGGTGACGGGGTATGCCGATGATGTAGTGACAGGGAATCTGGAAGACGAGAACAAGGATGTGGATTACTATTTCGGGAATTGCGTGCTTCGTACGGTCGAGGCGGAAGACGATGCCGCGCGTTTCGTCGGCGTGGTGTATGAAAAAAAAGGCGAGGAGGGTACCGGCCAAGAACAGTTCCGGTTGTTTGATACGGATAACTATCTGTACGATTTCCGCTTGAAAGACATTTCCGTGGCGCGTGGCAAAGGCTCGACGGAGTGGGCCGCCCGTTATCCGACGGACCGTTACGGGATAGACCGTTTGACGGAACCTACACCGGATGCCGGGTGCTATGAATTCGTGCCCGAAGAATGAAACCGGTTGTTTGGCTTTCGGCATTGCTTTGTGGATGGAGCGCGTGGCTTCCGGTCAAGGGGCAGCAACCTTTCCGGGTCATGTTCTACAACGTGGAGAACTTGTTCGACTGCCGTCATGACAGCCTGAAGGAAGACCGTGAGTTTCTGCCCGACGGAGAGAAGAAATGGACACCGGCCCGTTACTGGCGCAAGTTGGACGCCTTGTCCAAGGTCGTTGCGGCTGTGGGAGAAGAACGTTTGCCGGATTTGGTCGGGTTGTGCGAGGTGGAAAACGACAGTGTGCTTTTCGATTTGACCCGGCGTTCGTCCCTGCGTGCGCTCGGTTACCGTTACGTGGCGACCCACTCCCCCGATGTGCGGGGCGTCGACGTGGCCCTGCTCTACCAGCCGGGTAGTTTCCGTTTATTGGAGTCCCATGAAATTCCTGTCCCTTCCGCAGAAGCCGGATTCCGGCCCACGCGCAACGTCTTGTACGTAAAAGGAGAAGTACTCTCGGGAGATACGTTGCACGTGCTCGTATGCCATCTGCCCAGTCGTTTGGGAGCGACCCGTGTTTCGCGCCGCCATCGGATGCTGGCCGCACGGACGGTGCGAGCTGTAGCCGATTCAGTGCATACGACTACGTCCGATGCCCGTATCTTGTGGATGGGCGATTTCAATGCCGATGTGGAGGATAGAGTGTTCCGCGAGGTGGTTTTCCCGTATTTCCGTGAGCCGGGGCTTTCTCCCTTCTGCGCAGACGGAGTGAAAGGCTCCTACCGCTACCGGGGTATATGGGAAACGATTGACCATATCTTGGTCAGTCCGGTGTTGATGGACAACAGCCGCCCGTTTCATACGTCCGACGGATGTCGCGCCATAGTGGCCTTTCCTTTTATGTGCGAACGGGAAAAGACGTATGGCGGCGTTCGTCCGTTTCGCACCTATCAAGGCCCGTTGTATAAAGGGGGATACAGCGACCATTTTCCGGTGACGCTGGATTTCGAGTGGCGTTTTCCCGAATGAATGTCTGCCCGGAAGGGCTATTCATGATGATAAGGTTCGCCGTTGATGATGGTCATGGCCCGATAGATTTGTTCGGTGAAAATCAGACGGATCATTTGATGCGAGAATGTCATGCGCGAAAGCGAGACTTTCTCGTTTGCCTTTTCGTAGATGCGCGGTGAGAAACCGTAGGGACCGCCCACGACGAACACCATCCGTTTCAGTCCGGCTGCCATCCGCTTTTCCATCCATGCGGCGAACTCCACCGAACGGTGTTCCCGTCCGTGTTCGTCCAACAAGACGATATGGTCGCCCGGTTGGAACGCTTTCAACAGCAAATCCGCTTCTTTCTCCTTTTGTTGTTCTTCCGAAAGGCTTTTGGTGTTTCGCAATTCCGGTATGACTTCGATGTCGAAAGGCAGGTAGTGCCGGATACGTTTGGCATATTCTTCTATGCCCGCGATGAAATGCGGGTCGTTCGTCTTGCCGACAACGAATAGGGTAATCTTCATGGCCGCGACGGATTATTATTTTTTGTTTAGGATGACCAAAGCCGCAATGACTCCCGGAATCCAACCGGCCAGGGTGAGGATGAACACGATGACTACCGAGCCGCAACCCTGGTCCAGTACGGCCAAAGGCGGAAAAATGATGGAAAGGAGAACTCTGAATAATGACATTTTATTTTCTTATGCGTTTGATTGACGGGTCAAAGTTAGGAAAAAGTTTCAAGAACCGGCACGGAAACCCTCCGTTTCTGTACGGTTTTGTGCCTACGGTAGGGCAGGGCGCGTTCCGGCCTTCTTCAAAAGTCGATGGCGGCCACGTCCTTCTGCGCTTTCCGGAAATCTTCCACGAGTTGCCGCACGATGTCTCCGGCGGGACGTATGGCATCTACGGACGATGCGATTTGTCCGATTTCGAGTTCGCCTTGTTCAGTGTCCCCCTCGAAAATACCGCGCTTGGAGGCCGCTTTGCCTAAGATGTCGCGCAGTTCTTCCGAATTAGCCCCACGGGCTTCCGCTTCGGCCACTTTGTCGAACAGCCCATTCCGCACCAGACGTGTGGGCGACAGTTTTTTAAGGCAGAGCATCGTGCCGCCTTCGTCCAAAGCGAGGCAACGCTGTTTGAAGGCTTCCGAAGCCGAACTTTCTGCCGACAGGGCAAAAAGGGTACCGATTTGTACTCCTTCGGCTCCTAATGCCATGGCTGCCAACATCGCTTCTCCGCTGCCGATTCCTCCGGCTGCCACGACCGGAAGGCCGGTGGCGCGGCGCACTTGCGGTATCAGGGTGAGGGTCGTCGTTTCTTCCCGTCCGTTATGTCCTCCGGCTTCGAATCCTTCGGCTACGATGGCGTCTACTCCGGCCTCCTCGCATTTCCGTGCGAATTTACTGCTCGACACCACATGGGCCACCGTCACGCCCGCTTCGTGAAGCATCGGGGTGAATTTCTTGGGGCTTCCGGCCGAGGTGAACACTATTTTCACTTCTTCCCGTATGAGGATGTCCATCAGCCGGTCTATTTCCGGATACATCAGCGGGACGTTCACGCCCCACGGCCGATTTGTAGCTACCTTCATCTTACGGATGTGTTCCACGAGAGTTTCCGGGTGCATCGAACCGGCTCCGAGCAGTCCCAATCCGCCGGCTTGGCTGACGGCGGCGGCCAGCCGCCATCCGCTGCACCACACCATACCGCCTTGTATGATGGGGTAACGGATGCCGAAAAGTTTGCATATTCTGTTCATGTCGCTTTGCTTTTGGGGTTGTTGTTTCCCAAAGGTAAGCAAAAAGACGGCAGGTCGCGGCTTCGGTCCTACGGAATTAGCATTCTTTATAGGATGGTGACGGTGGGGCCAGTTCTTTGGATTGGCCCAATTTGTGCAGGGGGAGTGCCCGGAAAGTCTGCCCGTTACCCTATTTTCAGGAATATACGTGATGTCTTGATTTTTTATATTATGCAGTAGGTTGTATATCAAACGGTTGTGCTGCTAAAATCAATCTGCGCCAAACGAAAAATCATTCGGCTGAGAATGAAAAATCGTTTGGCTGAGATTGATTTCACGTTCTCAGCCGAATGATTTTTGTTATTCAAAAATCAAAAAATGCCGTCCATCGTTCTTTATCTTCCGAAAGGCATTGAAAAAAGCACCTCCTTTCGTTTTTATGTTGTATCTTTGTCTGCAAATCATTGCGAATACATTAAAAGAATAGGAAATATGTTGTCAGTTGAAGAATTGAATGACCGCTTGATTGATTTGGCTTTTGCCGAAGACATAGGCGATGGAGACCACACTACGCTCTGCTGTATTCCGGCGGATGCCATGGGAAAATCCAAGTTGCTCATCAAGGAAGAGGGCGTGTTGGCCGGAATGGAAATCGCGAAGGAGGTGTTCCGTCGCTTCGATCCGGACATGAAAGTGGAGGTGTTCATACAGGACGGGACGCACGTGAAGCCGGGCGACGTGGCCATGGTCGTCACAGGGCGGGTGAGGAGCCTGTTGCAAACGGAGCGCCTGATGTTGAACATCATGCAACGTATGAGTGGCATTGCTACCATGACGAACAAGTATGTGGAGCGGCTGAAGGGGACGAATACCCGTGTGTTGGACACGCGTAAGACGACCCCGGGCATGCGTATGTTGGAAAAGGCGGCCGTGAAAATCGGAGGCGGCGTGAACCACCGTATCGGATTGTTCGACATGATTCTCCTGAAGGACAACCACGTGGACTTCGCCGGAGGTATCGCCAACGCCATCAACCGTTGCCATGAGTATCTCAAGGAAAAGGGAAAGGACCTGAAGATAGAAATCGAAGTGCGTAACTTCGATGAATTGCAACAGGTGTTGGATATGGGCGGCGTAGACCGTATCATGCTCGACAACTTCTCCGTGGAGGATACGCGTAAGGCCGTGGAGATGGTGGCCGGACGTTTTGAAACGGAGTCGAGCGGCGGTATCACTTTCGACACTTTGCGCGATTATGCCGAGTGTGGGGTAGACTTCATTTCCGTCGGGGCTCTGACCCATTCCGTCAAAGGGTTGGATATGAGTTTTAAGGCTTGTTGACAGGCCATGAGTCTGTCGGATTGACAAACGGTTGCCGGGACTGTCTCGTCGTGAAAACGGAAGGGAGACAGCCGTGGTAATCGTTTTTTGTATATATAATAAGGTATGTAAGATATGAAGAAGCACTTTTGGTGGATGAGTGTGGCTTTGTGGCTCCCTTTGCAGGCAGCGGCACAGGACGAGCGTTTCCATTCCCCGGTGGACATTCCGTTCCTGATGTCGGGCAGTTTCGGCGAGCCGCGTCCGAACCATTTCCATTGCGGCATCGACGTGAAAACGCAAGGCGTGGTGGGTAAACGGGTACTGTCTGTGTGCGACGGTTATGTGTCGCGGCTTACGGTGGGTTACGACGGTTTTGGCAATGCCGTTTATGTGACGCACCCCAACGGCTTGGTATCCGTTTATTGTCATTTGAACGAGTTCGTTCCGGCCTTGAAGGAGGTTGTCCGCAGGTGTCAGTACAAAGAAGAGACGGAGCGGGTAGACGTGAAGCTTCCGCCCGCCGTGTTTCCCGTAAAGGCGGGGGATTTGATTGCTTACAGCGGTAATACGGGGGCTTCTCTTGCCCCTCATCTTCATTTGGAATTGCATCGTGTGTCGGACGGGGCGTTGGTGGATCCGTTACCTTATTTCCAACATTTGCTGACGGATGACATGTCGCCGGTCGTCCACGGGGTGAAGCTGTATGCTTGTCCGGGGCGGGGTTGGATAGACACCGGAGGGTCGTCCAATACTTTTACGGTCACGGCCGATGCTTCTGCCCGTGTGGTCCGGGCTTGGGGGCGTGTGGGTGCTGCCGTTTGGGCGGACGACCTGATGAACAACACACAGAACAAGTTCGGCATCCGTCGCATCACGCTGAAAGTGGACGGCAGGCAGGTTTTCCAAAGCCTGATGGACGAATTCATGCCGGACGAAAATCCGTTGGTGAATTCGTGGGGAGACTATCCCCACTACCGGAAAACGAAGCATTGGTATTTGAAGTCTTTTGTGGATCCGGGTAACACATTGTGTTTCCTTTCGGCCGACGAGAACCGAGGTTGGGTGGACGTGGACGAGGAGCGCGACTACCTCTTTGAATATGCCTTGGAGGATTTGAAGGGAAACATCCGGGTGTGCCGTTTTACGGTGCGGGGCGAACGTGACGACGCGCGTTTGGCCGAAGCGGAAGAGCGCGAACAGCTCCGGAGGGCTTCGGGCGCATGGTTGGAGTACGGTCGTCCGCAAGTGGTACAACGTCCGGGGATGGAGTTGCGTATTCCGGCAGGAGCATTGACAAAAGATGAAGTGCTTCGCGTGGGAGTGGAAGCCAAGGAAGACGGGATTTCCAACCTTTATGTGCTTCACGATGAGTTTGTGCCACTGGTGAAACGGGCCACGTTGATGTTGGCTCCCCGTACGCCAGTGTCCCGTCCGGAGAAATGTTATATCGAGTCTTCTCATGGATATGTAGGGGGAGACTATGCAGACGGTTGGTTTTCTGCCCGGATTCGGGATTTGGGAGAGTCGTACGCGTTGGCTATGGACACCGTGGCGCCTGTGGTTCGTTGGAAGACGGCTTTCAATGGAAAGAAAGTCACTGTGTTGCGTTGCGCTTTGACGGACAGCGGTTCGGGGGTGAAGTCTTTTAAGGCATACGTGGACGGCCGGTTTGTGCTCTTTACTTCTTATCGGGGAGTGTGGACTTGCCGGTTGAAAGAAACGCCGTTGCGCCCGGAGGGCAAACGCCGCCGGTTGACCGTGAAGGTGACGGATCGTTGCGGAAATGAAACGGTGGATGAGAAAGAGTTTATTTATTAACGATAGGTTTATTTACAGAAAGATGAAAATCAAATGGATAATGACGGTCGTGCTGGCTGTGTGCACGGGCTACGGGCAGGCTTGCACGAATCTGATTGTGGGAAAGAAGGCATCGGCCGACGGGTCGGTCATCGTGTCTTACAGTGCGGACGACTTCGGAAGTTTCGGTTATTTGCGCCATTGGGCGGCCGGAAAGCATGCGAAGGGCGCTACGCGTCCGGTATATAATTGGGAAAACAACAATTATGCGGGAGAGATAGAAGAAGCTCCCGAAACGTACAACGTGATAGGGAATATGAACGAATATCAGTTGACGATTACGGAAACGACTTTCGGTGGCCGTGCCGAACTGGTAGATTCAACCGGATTGTTGGATTACGGTAGCTTGATATACATTACTTTGCAGCGTGCCAAGACTGCGAAAGAAGCTATCGGAGTGATGACGAATCTGATTGATAAATACGGGTATAACAGTGAAGGCGAGAGCTTTACGATAGCAGACAAGAACGAGGCGTGGGTCATGGATCTGATTGGAAAAGGGACGGGACGCAAAGGTGCGGTGTGGGTGGCCGTGCGTGTGCCGGACGATTGCATCTGTGCCCATGCCAACCAGAGCCGCATCCGCCGTTTCCCGTTGCGTGACAAGGAGAACTGCCTTTATTCCAAAGACGTGATTAGCTTTGCCCGTGAGAAGGGATATTTCAAAGGAAAGAAAGACAGCGATTTTTCATTTGCCGATGCTTATGCTCCCGCTGATTTCAGTGCTTTGCGTTTTTGCGAGGCACGGGTGTGGAGCTTCTTTAACCGCTATGTGGACGGAATGGAGAAATATTTGCCATACGCTTCGGGAGAAAACCCGCAGGCCGAACCGATGCCGCTGTTTGTCAAGCCGAACCGCCTGCTTTCCGTGCAGGACGTGAAGGATATGATGCGCGACCATTACGAAGGTACTCCGTTGGCTTTGGACAACGATCCCGGTATGGGACCTTTCGAAGCTCCTTACCGCCCCACGCCGTTGACATGGAAAGTAGACGGGAAGATGTATTTCAACGAACGTCCTATCTCTACCCAACAGTCGGCGTTTGTCATGGTGGCACAGATGCGCAGCCAGTTGCCTGATTATGTGGGTGGCGTACTGTGGTTCGGCTGCGACGATGCGAACATGATGGCTTTCACGCCGGTGTATTGCTGTACGGACTTGGTGCCGGAGTGTTATAGCGACAAGGTGGCGGACGATTTGCACTTTTCTTTTAAAAGTGCTTTCTGGGTATGTAATTGGGTAAGCAGCATCGTGTATCCCCGTTACAGCCAGTTGTTCGGTGAACTCAAAACGGTGCGCGACCGGTTGGAAACCGATTACAATACGTTACAGGAGAAAACGGAAAAAGAAGCCATGGCATTGGCCGGGACGGAGGGCGAAGGGATGTCGGCCGCCCGTAAATACCTGACGGCTTATACGAACCGGACGGCTGCCGGAATGCTCTATGAATGGATGGAGCTGGGCAAGCGTCTGATGGTGAAATATATTGACGGGACCGTACGTCCTGAAAGAGACGGGCAGTATGTGCGTACGCCCGGAGGGTTGGGCGTTCCGGTAGAACGTCCGGGATATCCGGAACGTTATCGCCGTGAAATCGTGAAAGCTACGGGAGATCGCTTTGAGGTGAAATAAATCGTGCAATTAGGGTATTTTCAGATTTCATCGTAGGCGATATGCTGTGAATTGAGTATATTTGCCTGTAATTTGGAACAAAGGATAAAAAATAACTCATAATAATAAGATACGAAATGGATAATGAACTGATTAAATCATGTGAGGCCAAAGCTGAAGCCTGGCTTTCTTCTTCAGTATATGATGCGGCTACGCAGGCGGAAGTACGCAAGATGCTCGACAATCCCGACAAGACGGATTTGGTGGAGTCTTTTTATCAGAATCTGGAATTCGGAACGGGCGGTCTGCGCGGCATCATGGGAGTGGGCACGAACCGTATGAACATTTACACGGTGGGGGCAGCTACGCAAGGCTTGTCCAATTATCTGAATAAGAACTTCAAGGACCTGAAGCAGATTGCTGTAGTGGTAGGTCACGACTGTCGTAACAACAGCCGTTTGTTTGCCGAGGTTTCGGCCAATATTTTTGCGGCAAACGGCATAAAGGTATATTTGTTCGACGACATGCGTCCTACTCCGGAAATGTCGTTTGCGATTCGTCAGTTGGGTTGCCAAAGTGGAATCATCCTTACGGCTTCCCACAATCCGAAAGAATACAACGGTTACAAGGCTTACTGGGACGACGGTGCCCAGGTATTGGCCCCCCACGACAAGGGCATCATCGACGAGGTGAACAAAGTCGGTGCCGAGGATATTAAAGGTTTGCATACGGTATTGGACACGGCCAATCCTTTGATTGAGATTATCGGTGAAGAGATAGACAAACTTTATTTGGATAAAATAAAAACCATTTCCATCGACCCGGAGGCGATACGCCGTCAGAAGGACATGAAGATTGTCTATACTCCCATTCACGGTACAGGCATGATGCTGATTCCCCGGTCATTGCAGTTGTGGGGATTTGAGAACGTCAATACCGTACCCGAACAAATGGTGAAAGACGGTAACTTCCCCACGGTAGTGTCACCGAATCCCGAGAATGCCGAAGCACTTTCCATGGCCATCGCTTTGGCCAAGAAGATAGACGCAGACATCGTGATGGCTTCCGACCCGGATGCCGACCGTGTCGGTATGGCCTGCAAGGACAGCAACGGGGAATGGGTGTTGGTGAATGGTAACCAGACTTGTATGATTTTCCTCTATTACATCATCAAGAACCGTATCGCAATGGGAAAGATGAAGGGGAACGAGTTCGTAGTAAAGACCATCGTGACCACGGAATTAATTAAGGCTATTGCTGACAAGAACAACGTAGAGATGTACGATTGTTACACCGGTTTCAAGTGGATTGCCAGTGTTATTCGCGAAAACGAAGGCAAGAAACAGTATATCGGCGGAGGAGAGGAGTCATACGGATTCTTGGCCGAAGACTTCGTGCGCGACAAGGATGCTGTGTCCGCTTGTTCGCTCTTGGCAGAAATTTGCGCTTGGGCCAAAGACCAGGGGAAGACGCTGTTCGATGTCTTGATGGACATTTACGTGGAGTACGGTTTCTCTCTCAACCATACGGTTAATGTCGTGAAGCCGGGCAAGACGGGAGCTGACGAAATCAAACAAATGATGGTGAACTTCCGTACGAATCCGCCGAAGGAACTGGCCGGTTCGGAAGTCGTACTGACGAAGGATTATCAGAGTCTGAAGGCTACGGATAATAAGGGTAACGTGACGGACATTGCGCAACCCGCTACCTCCAATGTGCTGCAATGGTATACCGCAGATGGAACAAAGGTGAGTGTCCGTCCATCCGGAACAGAACCTAAAATCAAGTTCTACATTGAAGTGACAGGTGAGATGAAATGTCCGAAATGCTACGCAGAAGCAGAAAAGAAGGCTATGCAAACCGTCGAAGCCGTGAAGGTTTCTTTGGGATTGTAATAGGACGTCTGATGAAATAACTGTTCGGGAAGCCTCGCCTTTAAGGTTGGGGCTTCCGTTTTGTATGATAAGACTTATGGTACAGGTTGTATATGACAAGCCGGCGTATTGGTTTGTTTTTTGTAAGGACGAATTGTTGTTGCAGCGAGAGACGGAAGGCCGTTGTACGGTGCCTTACGGGGCAGAACCTCCGGTGAAGTTGGCAGAATGGAATATCGTGCATCGGCTGACCCCGTTGGAAGGGCGGGAATGCCGGGCGGTAAGCATTGATATGCCGGTGGTGGGAGACGAACGCTATGTCATGACTGGACTTCGGGCCTCATACGACGTTCTGCCCCGCGAACTTTATTTGAAGGCCGGAAAGGGAGCCGAGATTCTTTATTGGGATAAGAATACGAAGTTTTGCGGAGTATGCGGGGCACCGATGAAGTTGCATACGGATATCAGCAAACGTTGCACGAACTGCGGGAAAGAAGTCTGGCCCCAGTTGGCCACGGCCATCATCGTATTGGTACGCCGGGGAGATAGCATTCTATTGGTGCATGCCCATAATCTTCGTGGGAAGTATTACGGACTGGTGGCCGGTTTTGTGGAGACCGGAGAGACGCTCGAAGAATGTGTGCGCCGCGAATTGATGGAAGAAACTGGCGTACGTGTGGAGAATATCCGATATTTCGGCAGCCAACCGTGGCCTTATCCTTGCGGATTGATGATTGGTTTTTATGCCGACTATGTGGAGGGAGACTTACATTTGCAACGTAGCGAAATCGCATACGGCGGTTGGTTTAATCGTGACAAATTGCCGGACATACCCGGAAAGGTCTCCATGGCACGCATGTTGATTGATGCGTGGTTGGAAGGGAGGCTTGCGGAAGGGTGTGGCAGGTGAAAAACAAAAAGCGGGAAGTGCTTTTCATTGCATTCCCGCTTTTCTGATTTCTTTGCTAAGTGCCGGCTTTCTTTTATTCTGTGGCAAGGAGTTCTTCGGCCAATTCTTCCATTTGCAAGAGGTCGGCTTTCTTCATGCTGCTTTTAATCGTGACCATGTGTTCCATGATTTCCATGTTTTTCATTTCCGACAACATGCACGACATCATGCGTCCGGCGGTAGGTGCCCAAGAGCCGTTTTCGATGATGCCCACCCGGCGTTTCTGGAAATTCTTGATTTGCAGATGGTGCAGGAAGTCGAACATCGGGGGGAATACCCCTGCATCGTATGAGGATGCGGCCACAATCATCTTGCTGTAACGGAATGCACTTTCCACGGCCAGAGCCATGTCGTCCCTGCAGAGGTCGATAAGCATGACTTCGGCGGCTCCTTTTTCGCTTAGGATTTCAGCCATCCGGCGTGCGGCGGCAGCCGTATTTCCATGTATGGAGGCATAAGCCACGACAACTCCTTCCGTTTCCGGTTCGTATTTGCTCCAAGTATCGTAAAGCCCGATGTAATACCCTAAGTTTTCTTTCAAGACAGGCCCGTGGAGCGGACAAATCATGGCGATGTCCAGACCGGCGGTTTTCTTCAGCAAAGCCTGTACTTGCGCCCCGTATTTTCCGACGATGTTGAAGTAGTAACGGCGGGCTTCGTCTATCCATTCCCCCTCATGGCAGAGTGCGCCGAACTTGCCAAAAGCATCGGCGGAGAACAGGATTTTCTCACTTTCTTCATATGTCAGCATCACTTCCGGCCAGTGTACCATCGGCGCCATGATAAATTTCAGGGTATGTTGTCCCAGACAGAGCGTGTCGCCCTCCTTGACGGTTTGCGTACGTCCTGCGAAGTTGACTTTTTCAAAAAACTGAGGCATCATTTGGATGGCCTTGGCACTGGCTACGATTGTGGCCTCGGGATATTTTTCGGCAAACCATCCGATGTTGGCCGCATGGTCAGGTTCCATATGCTGCACGATGAGATAATCCGGTGTCCTTCCCTCCAAGGCTTCTTCCAGACGAACTGTCCATTCCTCCGTTTTACGCTGGTCTATCGTGTCCATCACGGCTATCTTTTCGTCCGTGATAACGTATGAGTTGTACGAAATGCCTTGTGGTACGACGTATTGGCTCTCGAATAAGTCCAAATCCTTGTCGTCGGCGCCAATGTATCTGACGTAGGGTGTGATATTGTCGTTCATATTGCTTGATATTGAAGTTTAAAATCCGGTGCAAATATCGCACTTTTCTCCGGATTTTACAACATATTTCCTTATCTTCATCCCATTCTCATTTGTTGCAACAGCTCTTTTTGCCTTTCGCTCAGGCTGGCAGGGAGTTGCACGTTGTATGTCAGAATCAGGTTGCCGCGCGTACCGTCGGAATGCATGTCGCCTTTGCCTTTCAGGCGGACTTTGGCGCCGGGCTGTGTGCCGGGCTTTATTTTCAGTTTCAATTTGTCGCCTTCCGGGGTTTGTACGATGATGGAGCCGCCCAGCAACGCCGTGTACATGTCGATGTTTACCGTGCACTCACGGTCGGCATAACTTACAGTCCCGCTTTCGTTTCCAAACGGGTCGAATCCCCGTTTGAAGCCGCTGCGGTAGCTGCGTGCGCGTCCGCCGCCTCCGCCGAACATTTGCGTGAAGAAGTCCGAGAAGCCTCCTCCTGTAAACTGGCTGAAGTCAAATCCTTCAAAGCCGCCTGCGTCTGCACCGCCTGTGGCACCGCCGCCCATGCCTGCCATCTTCCAGTGTTCGCCGTATTGGTCGTATTTTGCCCGTTTTTCCGGATCGTTCAACACGTCGTACGCTTCATTCAGTGCCTGGAATTTGGCTTTGGCTTTAGGGTCGTCGGGATGCAGGTCCGGGTGGAACTGTTTGGCCCTTTTCTTGTAAGCGGCCTTGATGTCCTTTTGCGGAGTATCCTTGCTGATACCCATTATTTTATAATAATCGATAAATGCCATGGTTAAAAATCTCCTTTCTGCATAATTTGCAACAAATAAGATGCCAATCTGTTTGTAGAAGACGGCATTATTGTTATTTTTGCATGGAAGATTCAATTTCAGAGGGAAGATTATGGCAAATAGTACGGCAGAGAGACAGATAGTGAGTTTAAAAATTGTGCATACCAGTGACGTGCATGGCAGTTTTTTCATGCGGGATTATGTGAACAATCATGCCGTAAGGGGAAGCCTTTCCCGAGTGTATGCTTACGTGCAGTCGCTGCGGAAGGCTTATGGGGACAGGTTGTTGCTGATGGACGGCGGGGACATATTACAGGGGAGTCCCGTGGTGTATTACAGTAATTTCGTGGCTTCTTCCGGAAAGAATCTGGCAGCGGAAATCATGAACTATATGGCATACGATGTGGGTGCGATGGGGAATCATGACATCGAGACGGGGCATGCGGTGTACGACCGTTGGACGGCCGCCTGTCGTTTTCCGGTGCTGGGGGCTAATGTGATAGACCGGGCGAGGGGCGGGTGCTACTTGCCTCCCTATTGCATATTGGAGCGTTGCGGCGTGAAAGTAGCCGTAATGGGGATGACTACCCCGGCTGTGCCGAACTGGCTTCCGCCGGCTTTGTGGGACGGCCTGGAGTTTGAGGATATGGTGTCTTGTGCAAAGCGGTGGGTTCCCCTGATTCGGGAGAAAGAGCAGCCGGATGTACTCGTCGGACTGTTCCATTCCGGCAAGGAAGGGGGTATCGTTACGCCGGACTATGCGGAGAATGCGGCTTTGGACGTAGCTCGCGAGGTGGCGGGATTCGATGTCGTGTGCTATGGGCATGACCACATGAAGAACTGTGAAACGGTGAAAGGTCCCGACGGCAAAGAGGTGCTTTGTCTGGCTCCCTCGAGCATGGCCGTAACGGTGGGCGAGGTTGATATAGACGTAGAGACGGGACGGGAGGGCAACCGTGTGGTGTCCGTGAAGGGTAAAATAACGGATTTGTCGTACTATAAAGGCGAAGAATCCAAATACATGCAGCGTTATTTCAGCCGTTATATCCGCAATACGGAGTATTACGTAGGGCAGAAAATCGGAAGGTTCGTGCATACGATAGAGAGTCAGGATGCTTATTTCGGCCCCTCGGCTTTTGTAGACATTGTCCACCGGGCGCAGTTGGAAACCACGGGTGCCCAGGTGTCGTTTGCCGCTCCGGTCTCTTTTGCGGCCAGCATCAAGGAGGGAGACGTGTGCGTGCGCGACGTGTTCAATCTTTACCGTTACGACGACGTGCTGTACATCATGCGGCTTACCGGACAGGAAATCAAGGATATGCTGGAGATGAGTTACGGACTTTGGACGGCGCAGATGAAAACGCCGGACGACCACGTGATGCTTTTGGACTATGTATTGGACGAAGGCCGGCGTTTGGGTTTCAAGCATCTGGCCTACAACTTCGATTCGGCTGCCGGTATTTGTTACACGGTGGACGTGACGAAACCCTACGGCGAGAAAATCCGCGTGACGGGGATGGCGGACGGAAGTGCATTCGGATTTGAAACGTGGTACACGGTGGTCGTCAATTCCTACCGTGGAAACGGAGGAGGGGAGCTGTTTACCAAAGGTGCCGGCATTCCTCACGAGAAGTTGAACGAACGCTTGCTGTCCAGTACGGATAAGGATTTGCGTGCATGTATCATAGAATATATCAAGGGCAAGGGCGAGATTGACGCCCGTCCTTTGTACCAATGGCGTTTGGTGCCGGAAGCATGGGCCGTTCCGGCTTGCGAGCGCGACCGTCAACTGCTGTTCGGGAAGCGTGAAAAGGAAGAATGATATACAAAAAACGTTCTGCGCCAAACGAAATTTTGTTCTGCTGAGAATGATTTATCAATCTGCTGAGAACGATTTATCGTTTGGCGCAGAACTTTTTTACAACTGTAATCGGTTGTAAATCAATGATGTTCTTCTGGTAAATAATATGTACGGAAGACCGAATGTTCGGTGCGTCCGGACGATGACGCTTCGTGGGGCAGGCGAAGGAAACGCGTGCGCTGCGCGTCAATAGCGGAACTTGTTTTTGGTACTTTCCTTGATGAAACCGTGCCGGTAGGCATAAAGCAATTCTTTCAGCTCTTCTATCTGGCTTTCCAGTTCGGCACCCTTGTCGGTGTCCCTCACCATCATACGTTGAGTGCTCATTTCCACGATTTGCGTGGTGCTCACGATGTCCGTCCCGTTTTTGATGGCCTCTTCGGCCGATGTGAACGGTTCGTGCTGTACCAACTGGAAGCCCCGGCTGTGGAACACCAAGGTGTAGCCCGCTATTCCGGTCGTATTATGATAGGCCTTGGCGAAGCCGCCGTCGATGACCATCAGTTTGCCGTTGGCTTTGATGGGTGTCTCTCCGCGCCCTACGCGTACCGGGACGTGGCCGTTGATGATGTGGCGGTGCTGTCCCGTGACTCCGAACGAATCGAGAATCATGTCGCAGACTTTCTCGTCGTCCCTCAATCTGTAATAATACCCTTTCTCTTCGGTATGGGTGGTTTTGTCCTCCAGGAAATAGCGTTCGAAAGTAGTCATTTTGGATTTGTCGAACAGGGGAGAGTCCACACCGCACCACAGATACCAAAAATAGTCGATGGCAAACTTTCTTTCTTTAGGCTCGGTGTCGCTGTTGAAAGCGGAGCGCAAGACCAGGCCTATCTTGTCCAGCAAAGCCCGTCCTTTGACTTTTTCTCCGTTGATGTCCACTTCCTTCAGGCTTCCGTCGGCATTTAGCGGTACGGAAGCGTGGAACAGCAAATTGGAGTTGAATATCCCGTACATGCAACCGTGGGAGAACAGGCATTGTATGTGTTTGTTCAGCTTGTCGCTCACGCTGAAAGAGTGGTGCAGTTTGTTGACCAGTTCTTGCTCTTCGGGCGTGAGTTTGTAGGGCGATTTCGGGTCGATGGTGGGGAAATAACAGTCGCGCATGGCGTATTCCTTCCCGTCGCGCACGAAAACTTTTCTTTCAAAATCAATGTGCTCCAGTTGTTTCCTCTCTTTCATGTGCCATTCGGGGCGGCTGTCTATCATGGCAGCTTCGAGCTTGAACTGGATAATGCTGATGGCCTTGTGCATCTGTGCGATGAGGCGTCGGGCTTTCTGGTTATGCCTCGTGTCGTCTTTGTCCAGTTGCGGCCCGAAATAATGACAGGGGTCGTCGGCGTATGTTTCCATGGCGAACGTGGCAAGCGGCACCAGGTTGATGCCGTAGCCGTCTTCCAGTGTGGCGAGGTTACCGTAACGGAGCGTCAGGCGCAGCACGTTGGCAATGCAACAGTCGTTGCCGGCTGCCGCCCCCATCCAAAGCGCGTCGTGGTTGCCCCACTGTATGTCGAAGTTGTGGTAATTGCACAGTGTGTCCATGATGATGTGCGCTCCGGGGCCGCGGTCGAAGATGTCGCCGAGGATGTGCAACTGGTCGATGCTCAGGCGTTGTATCAGGTTGCAGATAGCGCAGATGAATTCATCAGCCCGTCCGGTGGACACGATGGTCTCGATGATGCGGTTGAAGTAGGCTTGTTTGTTATAGTCTTGCGGAGACTCGTGCAACAACTCCTCTATGATATAGGCAAATTCCTTAGGGAGCGCCTTACGCACCTTGGAACGCGTGTATTTGGACGAGACCGACTGACATACGCTTACGAGTTGATGAAGGGTGATGTTGTAGAAATCGTTCAGGTTCGTTTCGGAGTTCTTGATGTATTGCAGCTTTTGTTCGGGGTAATAAATCAGGGAACAGAGTTGCCGGATTTCCGACTCCCGCATTGTGGTTCCGAATATTTCGTTCACCTTACGTTTGATATTGCCCGACGCGTTTTTCAAGATATGCTGGAAGGCCTCGTATTCCCCGTGTATGTCGGCCAGGAAATGTTCCGTGCCTTTGGGCAGGTTCAGAATGGCCTCCAGGTTGATGATTTCCGTGCATGCGGCACCGATGTTGGGGACGCTTTGGGAGAGCAGTTCCAGAAGTCTCATGTCGTTCCGAATCTTTTCGTAGGAGTATATCTGAGTCATGGTATTTATATTTCGTTTGTTCATTAAGACAAAATTACGCAAATCTTTTGTTCCTTACAATGTTTGCTGGCGGTTTTTCGTGGCAAACAGGCTGATAGAATGTAGAAATCATAGTGTTAATTCTTTTAAGAAAGCATCAATATACTGAAAACAGTAGCTCTTAATGGCAAAAAAACTGTAATTTTGCAACTTCATGGAATAAGAAATGCGGAATAGATTCTTTTGTACTGTGCTTTTGTACGGGCTGTCTTGCATGTTTGTTCGGGCTGTCGGAGAAGGTGGGCATGCCTTCGCTGAGGTGAAAGACAGTATAAAACCTGGCGCGGATTCTGTATCTTCAGTTGTGGAGCCGGTTCGCAAGACGCGCAATCCGCTCAAGTGGATAGGGCGTTATCTGAGTAACACCAATAAACACGAAGACCGGCCTTTCGATTTCAGTATGTTGATAGGGCCGAGTTATTCGGCTGCTACTTCCGCTGGATTGGGAGCTACGGCCTCCGGTCTGTATTCATGGGATCGTTCCGATCCTTTGTTGCCCAAGTCCAATGTTTCGGTGTACGCCAATGCTTCCCTGTCGGGGATGTTGGCTGTAGGGTTGCGGGGAAATAATTTTCTACCTCATCAGAGATACCGTTTCGATTATCAGTTGTCGTTTTATACCTTTCCGGGAAAATTTTGGGGAATAGGTTATGAAAACGGTGCCAGTGATGCGAATAAGAGCGACTATGAGCGTGTGAAGCTTCAGTTCAAGCCCAGTTTTTTGTTTCGCCTGAACGAATCGGTCTTTTTGGGGCCGGTCGTGGACGTAGAATGGGTGAACAGTTTCGGTTTTGAGAACGAGACGTTGCTGGAGGGACAAGACAAATCGGTGGCGAATTACGGAGCGGGATTTAATTTCACGTACGATACGCGGGACTTTGTACTGAATGCCTACCGCGGCAATTTCTTTCGTTGGGAACAGATGTTCTACCCGTCCGGTTTCGGAAACGACTACGCTTTCAGTTATACCGACTTGACTTATAGCACCTACCATCAGGTGTGGAAAGGCGGCGTGCTGGCCATGGAATTGCATACCTTGTTCAATTATGGAGATGTGCCTTGGACCATGATGGCCCAGGTCGGGGTGTTGGGGCGCGTCGTCCGGTTGTGGTGCTGGACAGT
>ERZ773144.674-NODE-674-length-33911-cov-231.036065_pt1 | contig 33911 bp, 46 predicted proteins | sample MGYA00580849_ERZ773144 | MGnify/ENA primary metagenome ERZ773144 (study PRJEB29015, sample SAMEA2737861) | human gut metagenome | biome: human gut; feature: human-associated habitat; material: faeces | place: China | collected 2012 ...
CCCCCTAGCGGGGCGGGTGCTGATTTTTACCCTCAGAGCGGGAGTTAGGGAATCCGAAAATTTTTATTATAAAAAAATATACACTTTTCCTATAAATTCTAAAAATATAGATTCTGAAAAAATTTTTTCCCAAAATTTACCCTCTAAACATTGATTTTATCAATTTTCTCCCTATCTTTGCATCGGTGTTAAGGCTATACGTTTAAAATTTGCTTTCTTATAAGCTGATTTTTCCGATTTTCTTTTGAAATTGGTACAAGTTATAGTCTTAGCCTTTAAAAATTGAAAATTTACGTTTCACTAAAATTAATTAGCCTATGGAGATAAAAGGAAAGGTACATTGTTTCTTTGAACAGAGCGGTACGTTTAAGAACGAGTTCATAAAATTGGGGTATGAAGCATACGACTACGATATTCAGAACAACTTCGGGCAGACAGACTATGTTATAGACTTTCATAAATACATTCACGACATGGATATTGTTCAGCAGTATGCTTCAATGAACAGATTTCTCATTCTGAATCTTATACGCCGGAATATGGATATTTTTTCTTACGATTATATAGAAACCATCCACAACTACATTGATGTTGAAAATATGATTCTGCGTAAAGGTGCTGTAAGTGCTAAGAAAGGTGAGAAGCTGATAATTCCCATGAATATGCGTGACGGTTCTTTGATTTGTGTAGGCAAAGGTAATGAGGATTGGAATTGTTCAGCACCTCATGGAGCAGGTAGACTGATGTCACGTGCCAAAGCAAAGGAGCAGATTTCAATACAGGAGTTTAAGGAAAGTATGTCAGATGTGTTTACGACTTCCGTATGTGAAGAAACTTTGGATGAAGCACCTCAGGCGTATAAATCTGCTGACGAAATTATGTCGCTTATCGGTGACACAGTAGAAATTATTGATGTTATTAAACCTATTTACAATTTTAAAGCAAATTGAACATGAACGACTATCAGCAAATCTGCAAAAAGCTATTTGAGATGATTCCAAAAGAGGAATGGGAAAGGTTAAACGGCACTTTAGGAGAAATGTCTTATGATTTTTTAGGTTTCTGTGACACCTACTATCATTTAAGCAAGATTATTCCTGAAGATTGGACGGTGATTGACTTTGGTGCTGCAAACAATCCACAAAGCTACTTCTTCACAAGGCACAAGAAGTACATTGCTGTCAACCCTATAAGTGATATTCCCGAAGAAAACGGAATGTTCTGTCCTCCTAACTGTGATATTTACCGAATGACTACGGGTGAATTTATAAAAACCGTGGATTATCCGAAAGAAAAAGTCTTTGCTATCTGCAATTATGTACCGAATTGGCATGGTGAGAATAGCATGGAGATTGTGAGAAAGAATTTTAAGAATTGTTACACATTTTATCCTGATTGATTTATGAAAATCCGAGAATTAGAGAAAGAGTTTGTAAAGAAGGGTGTAAAGTACACTCAGATTGAGAAGAACGATGTTTATATTTTGTACAGATGCGAATGTTTGGAATACCACGATGTCTACTATGAAGTATTCAGACTGAAGTTAGTTCCTCCTCATCCATACGATACAGGTGGCTATGACATGGTTGAGGCTTATCCGTCAAATGAGAACTTCGGATGCAATTCTTGGTGCTGTTCTGACATAGATTCCTTGAAAAAGGTTATGAAGAAGCAGTTTGATATAGATTATAAGGCTTAATTTCTTAAATTTACCGTTAGATAAGCGTGATTTTTTGATTTTCTTTGTTTGAATGATAACTTGTATAGGTTAGTCGGAGAAAGTTTATAAATTGCGTTTATCTAAAATTATTATAATTTAGTTGTAGATTTGAAACTTTATACTTAAATTTGTGGTGTTAAATTAAAACGAAAGATTATGGAAAGAGAAATCAAATTCAGAGCGAAACGAGTAGATTTAAACGATTGGATGTACGGCTATTTGCGTGAAGTTTGGGGCGAAACTAAAAGAATATTTGTAATAGCTCCTGCAAATAAGTTTGAATATGACGGATATACCGACACAGAAGAAGATTATGTACAACCTGACACTATCGGTCAGTTCACCGGATTGTACGACAAGAACGGTAAAGAGATTTATGAAGGTGACATCGTATTACAGAAAGATTATCACGGAAAGAAAACGCCTATGGATGTAAAGTTTGAATGTGGTGCGTTTATTGTAGGGTATCATAACGGGAGTTCAACTAAGCGCAGACCTATGCTGTTAAATAGTCAGTGTGAAGTTATTGGGAATGTTTTTGATGATTCGTTATAGGAATAATTATGGCAAAGAAAGAATTTAATGTCGGAGAAACATTTCAGTGCGGGCTTGTGAAGCTGAGAGTTGAACCATCTAAAAAGCCTACATCGTGTGTAGGATGTTTTTTCTGGAACGAGAATTTCCCGATGTGTGACGATTTTGCTGAAGCATTTGTAGGTAAATGCGATATAAGTCGAAATGATAAAACTGGTGTAATCTTTGTAAAAGTGGAGGATACAGAAGAATAAAATATATGGTAGTAGAAACAGAAAGACTGGTTAGTGTAAGAGAGTATGCCGACTACAAGGGAGTTTCCCTGACGGCAGTCTACAAGTGGATTGACAAAGGAGAAGTAAGAGGTGTCAAGATTGGAATTTTTAACTTTGTAATGCTTGAATTGGATGAGGCAAAGAAGATTAAGGAAAGGAAAGTATCAGCCTGTTTCAAAGGTTGAATACGTTGTTCAGGATTGTCCTATTTTGGGAAAGAAAATTGTTGTACATTATTTAGATAACGAAAAGAAATGAATATCAGAGTTAATAAGTCGGAATTTGTAAAAGGTCTTTTAGTAGGAGGCTCTTTTGCTGGCAGAACAAAGTTTTTGCCTATTTTAGATTGTGTAAAGATTAAGGTTAAGAACGGAAGCATGGTTATTGTTTCTTCTGACAATGAAAATGCTATCAGCAAGCGTATATTCGGTGTAGAATCGGACGGTGAGGTTTCATTCTGTGCAGGTTATAAAAGCCTTCTGTCTTACGTGAAGCTTATAAAGAGCGAATTTATAGACTTGGTTGTTGACGATGAGGTAAAGAATTTGGAGGTCAAGCATGACAAGGGAAGTGTAAGTCTGCCTCTTTCTGATGCTTCTGAATTTCCTTCGATGCAACCTGATGAAAATGCGGTATGTATCAGCATGGATAGTGCTTTGCTGAACAACTGGATTGTAGACGGTCAGGTATTTGTTGGCAATGATGAGTTACGACCTCAAATGGGATGTATATTGATATACAAAAGTGGAAACGAGATTGGATGTGCCGCCTCAGACGGTCATAAACTATTCTGCGACTATATAAATAATTATTCAGGTGATGATTTTGATTGCCTAATAAACAAAAATGCGTTTAATGCAATTTGTAATGTTTGCAAAATCTCTGATACTATAACTCTTAAAACAGGAAAATCAAATACTTTAATAAGTGGTAAAGATGTTACCATAATTACAAGGAATATAAATCAAAAATATCCTAATTTTAAATCGGTTTTAGTAAAGGATAGCAATATTAAAGTTGTTGTAAATAAAAACGAGCTTAAAGAAGCCATTTGTAGATGTATGGTAGGAGCTAATCAAACAAATTTACTATTAAAATTTGAACTTGATGGGACATCACTTAATTTAAGTTCGGAGGACATTGATTTTAGTATAAAATCTGTTGAAAATCTTATAGTAAACTCTAATGGGAAAATTAATATTGGATTTAAAGCACCTTATTTTTTAAATACATTGAATACAATATCAACAGACGATGTTATTATAGAACTAAAAGAGAGTTCTCGTCCTGCTTTGTTTAAAGAAAGTGGAAATAAATCAAATAAATTGTCATTGTTAATGCCAATGATGCTTTGATTTATAAATAAATTTTATTACTTTTGCAATGTAGGATAGTCGGACTGTACACCCGATGACAAGAGTAAGTTGATGGCTCTTCCTACATTCGCAAAATTCCATCAACATCACTTTAAAAAACATCAACAATTATGGGAAGAACACCTAATTCAACTTGCTGTATTTGCGGCAAAAAATTTTACGCAAAACCTTGTCAAATAAGGAATAACAAATGGGGTCTAACGTGTAGTCGTGAATGTTGTAATGAGCATAAAAGAAGAATTTCTCATTTGTGCAATCCTTGTAATATTCTAAAGAAAAGATGTGAGTATTGTGGTAAGGAATATAATACTTACGATAAAAATTCAAAATACTGTTCTCATGAATGTTATACTAAGAATAAATATAAAAACAAAAAAGTTTGTGGTAAAGCTATAAATGACCTACAAGGAGAAAAACTTCCCAATATAAAGCAGCTCTGTTATATGTGGAAAAATATGGTAAAAAGGTGCTTAAATAAAGATTATCAAGAAAAACATCAATGCTATAAAGATGTAAAAATATGTGACGAATGGCTTGTTTTTAGTAATTTCTATGAATGGGCATTATTAAAGTACAAAGATGGTTTTTGTTTGGATAAGGATATTTTGTGCGGAGTAGGTGAAAAAATATATTCTCCGAATACATGCTGTTTTATCCCGCCAGAATTAAATAATAGTATAACTTCTTTGAGGTTAAATATAAAAGATGAAAATGTTGGGATATACGAGAAGGACGGTAGGTACTATCCATATTTATCTATCAAAAATTCTAAAAAAAATTTAGGTTCTTTTACGAATAAGAAAGATGCAATACTTGCAAGAAGAAATGCTAAGAAAGATTTTATTTACAAACTTGCATATAAATATAAAGACGTTATAGAAGATAGAGTTTTTCAAACTTTAATTGATTTGTTTAATTATTAGTTATTTTATTTATTTTTACTTTATAAATGCCTATATTTGCAATGTAGAATTGCTTTATTAATAACAAATCCTTGTCGGTTGGATGGTTAAACCGTCATTTTTTATTGAAAATTAATTTAAACATTTAAACTTTGTATGATTATGGAACAGAAATTAGTAAAAGTACCGTTTGAGGTAGAATTAGCAAAACGAATTAGTAATGGAAATAAAGAAGGTAGAATTGTCACAAGAGGTGGAGATGAAGCTAGGATAGTTTGCTGGGACTACAAATCAATGTCAGGTGATTATCCCATATTAGCATTAATTAATAAAGGAAGACAAGAATTGCCTATTCCTTACTCCAAAAAAGGCCGATATAACGTGTATGGATATTTCAGTGAGGATTGCTTAGACCTCATGCTAGAAATCCCCGAATCCCCGACTTTTAAGGATGGGGATATTGTAGCGTGCGGATGGGAAGAACATAACGAAAGCAGTAGTTGGATAAGTATTATAAAATCTGTAAATACTTCTGCTTATGGTGTACGTACAAGTGACTATGTAATCTTAATAACAAAAAGCAATAGCAATACAGATGGGGTTATAAAGTATGACAGTTATACTACTTCGGGAGAATGGATAAGAAAAGCTACCGAAGAAGAAAAACAAACACTCATTGATGCACTTAAAGAAAGTAAAGAACCTAAAGCCAAAGAATACTTGAAGCGTTTCTTTAATATTGAAGTAAAGCCGGAATGTAAATTTAAAGCAGGACAACCTGTAATTGGGATTGACGGAAGAGGTGAATGGAGATACGATTTATTTAGCCATTATAAACCTGAATATCGTAACGGGAATTATGTATGTTCTGCAAGAAGTTATAGCACGTGTTTACCTTACAACGAAAATACCGCCCATCTAATAGGCACAACAGGAGGATGGGAGGAATGATATGGGAACAAATTATTACAGAATGAAAACTATCTCAAAAGAGGATAGAGAAAAATTGCACAAGAAACTTGATGAAGTTTTGGATGTTAGAGGCGGGGATTATATACTTACGGAAGAACTTGAAGAGATTAAAAACAAAAGTGAAGTGCATATCTGTAAATCCTCTTGTGGATGGCAAGTAAACTTCGACCATAACTGGGGAAAGTATTATCAGCCGAACAGAAAATCACTTGAAGCATTTTTATCCGAACCAAACACATGGATTGAGGATGAGTACGCAGAGAAAATATCCTATGATGATTTTTGGAAGTTTGTAAAGGAGCATAATGAACATCCTCGGAATAGATGGACTTCAAAGAGTTATAGAGAGGAAAGCGGATACGATGACTCTTGTTATTGTAAAAAAGATATTTTAAGATGCAAGGAGTTATTCGGTATAGATGCTGGCAAAGAAACTGACTTTGAAGTAGACGGTCTTAGATTTGCGGTGTTTAGTAATTTTAGTTAAGTATATATGATATAAGTATGCATTACGGCAAAGGCGAAGTAGTAAAACATATAGCAATCCAGCAGATAGACGATGTAACTTACGAGATAACAACTTGTCAGCATCTGTCAAACTATATGTATATAAACGTGAAAGACTTAAAAGAGCTGAAAGAGGAAGTTGAAAAGGTACTTAAAAGTTTGTAATTAGGATAGGCGGTAGAAATATCGCCTATTTTAATGTTTATTAACTATAAAATATTGGTCAGTTTGTAAAATATAGATATATTTGTATACAATAAACAATAAAAATAATATTTATATGAAAACTTTACAAATTGTAAAAAGAGATTTTAATGGTTCTGTAATAGAACAAAGAAACACAGATGGTTATTTCAACGCAACAACATTATTAACAGCTTACAATGCTAATAGTGAAAAGAAAAAAGTTATAGCCGAGTTTTGGAGTAATGATTCTACAAAGGAATTTATGAAAGAGTTAGCTTCTGAATTAAATATAGGGAAAAACATATATTTAGGAACTACATTAGAATCAGACCTTTACGAAACTAAAAGAGGTCGTGGAGGTTGTACATGGATGCATCCTTATCTATTTGTCAAGTTTGCGATGTGGCTTTCTCCTAAGTTTGAAGTGCAGGTTATCAAGTGGGTATATGATAATTTGATTGACTTTAGGAATCAAGCTGGAGATTATTACAAAGAATTATGCTCTGCTCTTATGAGCCAACATTGCAGATATAGCTACGAAAAGCCATCACCTCTTTTGTTTTCTAATGAAGCTAAATTCTTAAACTCTTTGGTGGTTGGTGAATTTAAAGGTTTGGAAAGAAATGAGCTTAATGAAAAGCAGCTTGATTTGCTTAACAACTTGCAGAAACTTGATATTGATATGATTGAAAGAGGGTTAGGCAAACTGCAAAGGCATGAAAAATTGAGAGATTATGCAGATATGTATAAAGTAGCTAATTTCAAGTGAAATGGAGGATTGATTATGAAAATATTTGCCAAACAAAATACAGAACTTGAATCTGTCTTGAAAGGATTTTACGAGCAGATGGAACGTGAGAAAACAGAAGTGATAGAAATGGTTGAGAAGTTTACTTATGCTAAACCTATAAACTTCGGATATTATTGGTACTTCGGAATAACTTGTGTACGGGCAGAAGATACTATACGTTTTGCAGATATAACAAGTCCTAAAAATGTTACTCCATATAGGGCATACGGACATACATACTTTAAACCAAACAAGAAGACTAAAGCCGGAAAGAAATTTGTAAAGCAATGGAAAGAAAAGTTCAAAGGACTTGACGGAAAGGTTTTATCTGATTATGGAATACCTGTTTATCACGAAAATAGCGGAGTTTACTATAATTGGTTGCCGATAAAAGACGGTGAAAGATATGGCATTGAAGTAGCTTCATCAATCATTGATAAAATGGATAAAAGGGATGAAAAACAATTCGATATAGATGTTTGATTTCTCAAAAATATTCATTATATTTGCGGTAATGTTTAAAGTAGTGCGGTAGTGGGAGTAATTAACCCACGAATGAGGGGTTTATCTTGTTCCTTCCCCTTCCGCACTATTTATTTTAAAGGAACAGGAAATAAATAAGGAACAAGTATGAAAAAAGAAAAGTTAACCTACGCAGAAATGCTAAAAGACCCTCGTTGGCAAAAGAGGAAAACAGAAATTCTAACACGTGACAGATTCACTTGTCAGTTGTGTGGCGACACAGAAAAATCACTTCATGTACATCACAAATATTATCTTAATAATCATCTTCCGTGGGAATATGGCGACAGTGCTTTAATTACCCTTTGTGAAGATTGCCATTCATGGGTTCACGAAAACGGTAATGAAGTATATAATGCTCCAATTAAGATAGGTGATGTAGTTTATTATGAACATAGCGATTATGATAACTACGGAATAGTTTTCTTTATAAATTATAGAGAAAGAAGTTTTTCTACACTTATGGTAGATTCAGGTATTGGATTTTCAGAATGTGTTATTTATCACTTTCAATTTGAAGATATAAACCGGAATGTTCAAACGGTAGAAGATTTTTTCAGTGAAGATAATTATGATTCTACTTCGTTATTTTATTGTTTGTATGGCTTAATAAATGACAACCCAAATATAAGTTTAGATTATTACCATGAGGAAGGTTCTCTTGATAATCTTAACCTTATGAAAATGAAGTTTAATGAAATGTTGGCAAATAACGATTCGTTGAATAATATGTATATCACAGCAGTAAACGGTAATTTATCTTTTTTGGAGGACTAAGCTATGGAAGTAAAGAAGTTAAAAAGGGTTGTCATAAAGGAAGAATTATACGCTTTAACAAAAGATACGATAGAAGCAATAATATTAGGGCAATTTATATACTGGGAGGAGAAAGTTAAAGATTTTGATAAATTTATTGTCGAAGAAAAGCAAAGATGTGAGAATGATGGTGTTTGTATAAATATAGAAATGCAGAACGGATGGATTTACAAAAAAGCATCAGAAATGGCAGAGGAATGTATGTTGAACATGTCAGAAGTCACAATTAGGAGATATATTCAAAATCTAATAGATAAAGGATTCGTTGAGTGCAGAAAAAATCCTACTCACAAATGGGATAAAACCCTACAATATAGGGTAAATATTGCATTTGTTGTTTTAGAAATAAAGAAACTTGGATATGATGGGCTTAGTGGTTACTATTCTATTAATTTTCAAAATGAAGGTATGAAACTTCAAAATGAAGATTCAGAAGAAAAAAATGAAGCAGCAATAACAGAGATTACTAATAAAGATTATAACATAGAAAAAGAAGATACTAACGTATCTAAGAAAGACAAAGATTTGCTTTTTGAAGAATGTTGGAAACTGTATAACAGAAAAGGTAGCAAGGGGAAATCTAAACCCTATTGGGATAAACTTACCATAGAAGAAATGCAGTTGGCTAAATCTCACATACAAGCATACGTTCAATCTGTTTCTGAAAGAAAATATCAAAAAGACTTTGAACGGTATTTGAGAGATAAGATATTTAAAGATGTTGTTTACAAAGGAAATATGATTATCTTTGACCCTGAAAGAGAAAATAATACCGATAACGAATATAGACCGCAGTTAGATGGTTTTAATCTACATTGGAACGAACAAGTTAAATGTTACATCTCAATGTATGATATTGACATGCTTTTTGATGGGTACACTGCCGAAAACAGACCGTCCTCTGCTATGGTAATGAAAGGTGGTATAAGATACAAATGGAATACGCAAACAAAGAAATGGGAGGTGCAATAAATGGATATTGATGAGATAAAAAAGACATTAAATGTATTTCGTACAGACAATGGTCTTATTGAGATAAGGGTTTTTAACACAATTAATGGTAACGAAAATTACTCAGGTATATTTAATAATGAAGAATCTTTAATAAATGAAGTACAAAGATTCGACAAAGAACCTTACAATACATACTTTGTATTTAACGAATTAAAGGATGCTATGAGTGGTAGACCTCAGTTTAATAAACTATTAAAAGGGGTATCTGCCGTAAAAGACCCTGATATTAAATATAGAAGATGGTTATTTCTTGATTTTGACCCTATAAGAGAAGGAGGTGTAAAAGATATTGCAAGCACAGAGGAAGAAATGGAATACGCACACCTTAAAGCCGTAGAAGTTTATAGGTATTTGATGTCTATTGGTTTCCCTAAACCTATTGTTTGTAAATCAGGGAATGGCTTCCATGAGCTTTTTCGTATTGATAATTGGGATAATTCAGAAGAAATAGACAAGGAGTTTAGCGACTTTTTGAATTATATCTCTATGAGGTTTACTGATAGTAAGGTGGATTGTGATATAAAGAATAAGAACGCATCAAGATTAACTAAATTTTATTCGTCTAAATCAAGAAAGGGAGGTGATACACAAGAAAGACCTCATAGATATAGTAAGATAATTTCAATACCTGAAAATATTGAATATCTAAGTTATGATGTTTTTAAGTCTGTTGTAAACGAGTATAGAAAGATTAATAACCCTGAACCAATAGAGCCTAAGATTAACAATTCTCAATATCAAAGAGGGGTTAATAAAAAGCCATTTGATATAGATGAGTTTTTGTCTGTCAATGGGATTGAGGTTTTAAAGGAAGAAAGACTGTCGGATAAATCAAGAAAAATTGTATTAAAGACATGCCCTTTTCATCCTGAGCATGGGAAAGATTCTGCAATATACGTTTCAGACAAAGGTATAGTTTTCACGTGTTTTCATAGCGGATGTCAAGGTAATACGTGGCGTGATTTGCGTCTTAAATTTGACCCGCACGCATACGATTATGAGAATAGACCACCACAACAATATATGCAGCCGCAAGGCAGGTATATGCAGCCTCAAAAGAAAAAATATGAAATAAAAGAGGAAAGCCCTGAATTGGGTAAGAAGTGGTTTAGCATGTCTGATATTAAGAAGGTGGATTTATCAAGTCTTATGCACATAAAGACAGGATATACTGAACTTGATAAGAAGATTGTAGGTCTTTATGAGGGAGAAATAACAATTATATCGGGCAGTAACTCTTCGGGGAAATCTTCATGGATAAACAATCTTATCTTGAATGTTATACAGCAGAATTTCAAGGTAGCTTTATGGAGTGGTGAGTTAAGACCTGATGTATTAAAGACTTGGATTTCTTTAAGCGCAGCAGGGAATAAATATATTCAACCGAGTAAAAAAGATGAGGGTAAATATTATGTTCCTGAATATGTTTCTCAAAAGATAGACTATTGGATGGATGGAAAGTTTTTTCTTTACAATAATGAATACACGAATAAATGGGAACAGATATTTAATGATATGAAGGAGCTTGTCAAGTTAGGGGTCAAGTTGTTTATTCTTGATAACTTATTTTCTTTGGATATTGATATATTTGAGGGGGATAAGAATAACAAGCAGAAAGAATTAATTCTCCAACTTTGTGACTTTGTAAAAAAGAATAAAATCCACATCATGCTTGTCGCTCACCCAAGAAAGGTTACTACTTTTTTGAGAAAAACAGATATTAGTGGAAGTTCCGATTTAACCAATGCCGCTTCCAATGTGTTTATCGTACACAGAGTAAATAACGACTTTTTAAAGACAGGTGGAGAGTTCTTGGGTAATACGGTTGTCCAGCAATATTCAATGTTTGGCAACTGCATAGAAATTTGCAAAAACAGATTGTACGGAGTTGTGGATTGTCTTGTTGGAATGTACTATGAAATACCTACAAGAAGATTTAAAAATACAGAAAGTGAGGATATTCACTACGGTTGGGAAGAAGAGCCAGTCCAGCATTCACTGACCTACGAGCAGCCGCAGTCTGACTTAGAGAAATTCCAACAACAGTTTGACAATGCAAGTAGTAATTTACCTTTTGGTTATACGATAGAAAAAGGAGAAATACCATTTTAGTATGAAAGAAAGTTATGTAAAATTTGGAAAGATTACATGTCCTTACTATGAGAAGGGGAAATGTATCAAGGAAAAGAAAAGTTGTGACGGAGAATGTCAGGAGTTAATTGATTTTTTAAAAAGCTTGAAGTTATGCCAGTAAGAAAAGTAAAAGGTGGTTACAAGTGGGGCAAATCGGGAAAGGTTTATCCCACTAAAAAGCAGGCTGAAAAGCAAGGTCGTGCTATTTATGCGAGTGTATATAAAGGAAGTAGTAAAAAGTAAAAATCAGAATTATGCGAAAGTATTATTATTACGTTTACAGAGTTGATGGTATGGTTAGTGGTAGATTTGGCAACGGAATATGCTATTCAGATAGCGGTGAGTTTGAGTTATTAGGAATGATGGAGGTATTGAAAAACCAAAATAAGGCAGATTGTGTTATTACCTTTTGGCATGAAATATCTTCAAGTCAATACCAAAAACTATTTGAAATGTTTTGATTTTCAAAACAAATAGCTTATCTTTGTAAAAGTAAACTTTATTTTTATGGAAATAGATTTAAAGAAATACAGAGAAAACGCAAGGATTCACAATCTTTGTTCCGAGTATTCGGAGGTTTGGGACAGATGTAAAAGTGACAAGCAGATTATGGATATGGCTTTAGGTTCTAAAGGTCTTGACTATATCTGTGATACAATAGCAAAAGGATGGGGCATAAGTCCCGATATTATATGCAGCAGATTTGCACGATTTATCAACGGTGGATATGTTGCTAGTCTTAACGGATATAATTCAAAATTGTACTGTCACTACAACGGAGAAATAGAAGCTGACACTACTATCATGGGAATCATTGAATCAGATGTTGCTATCAATGTTTCTTCTTTCAAGATTTGCGATGTATATGTGACTGGCAAATGTCATATAAATGTAAAAGGCGAAGGCTCTATGGTTCTCGTATGCTATGGAAATCCCGAAGATATAACTGTGAGTGGGAATTGCGGAAATTTGAAACGTATCAATAAGAAAGAAAGGGACAGATATGAATGAGGACTATAAGTTTTATATGTCAAGATACATAAATGACGAAGAAGGATGGGAAGCGGAAGTAGAACTTACCGAAAAGTTTAAGGGACTTATATTTTGTCAGGTTGAAGGATTGAGCAGCTACGGAGAGGTAAAAAATATATACACAGAATCATTTGCTGAATCAGACATGTTGAGAGTGTATTTGCCTGAAAAGGTAACAAGAGAAAGCACGGATATAAAGCTGACGGTTGTATTCTCTGACAAAGATAGACGAGATGTGTACGACAGCTTTGTTGAGTTTATCAGCGGCAAGATTATCAAGTATTGGGACAACGTGAGAAACCGAGAAGTTGAAATGATACAGACTGACAAAATAAAGGTAGACGAGGATATTATTTACGGAAGTGCGCCATATATTGCGGTTGAATTTCCGTTCAAGAACATTAAAGGTCAAACAAGTAAACATGTATAATTTATGAAACCACAAGTAGATTTTTTTATTCCAAGTTATGAAAACGAAGATGAAGGTATGGTACTCCACTTCACAAGTGTAAATGAAATTGATTCAGTAATTGAAAGTCTGAATGAGGCACGTGCAGAGTTGGAACATCAGATTGAAATGAAGCGTATCAAGAACAAGGAAAGACGGAAGAGAAGAAAGGAAAGAATTGAATTAGACAAGACTATTGTAAGGGATAGATTTGAAGAATTGTATAAAGATTTAAGTATTCCTAAAATGAGCGAGGATTTGTCGAAAGAGTACGGAATAGTTTTCAACTTGTACAACAGCCTACCCGAATGTAAATTGAAGTCAGACTTGAAACCTTACGCTGAGCTATCAAAGGCTTTAATTGATGCAATGAAGAATGACTAAATACGTTCCATACATAGTAATAGCCGTATTGTTGGTGTCTTTGTTAGTTTCATTAACCAACAGAAAGGAGGTGGTAATAGAGAAGATTACCAGCGATACGGTTTATTCCGTAAAATTAGATACGTATAAGGTCAAAACACCGATTTTTATTACGGAAAGGATAGTTGATACCATTTACGTAAAAAGTGACGAAAATGGCAATATACTATTGCCGATTACACAGAAGTATTACAAGGACAGTCTTTATGAAGCATGGGTAAGTGGATTTAAACCAAGTTTGGATAGTATTAATATTTACAACAATACTAAATTTGTAACTATTACAAATACTGTAACGAGGGAGATATATCCTAAACAAACTGATTTTTATTTCGATGCAGGCGTATTGTATATGAATGAGAAGTTTGCTCCTAATATCGGTGCTAGTATAAAGTTCAGAAATGACATGACATTGAGAGGCGGTATAGGTTACTACGACAAGAATTTGTACTATATGTTTAACGTAGGATTTAAATTGAATAAATAAACGTATTTTTATGCAGTTAAATATTGAAAAAGAATCGCTGGTTAAGGTTTTGAATGAATGTTACCAGCATGAATTACCTGAACCTTTGAAAGAGGGTGACAACAGAATTTGGGTAAAGGCAGTCGCTAAGGTTTGGAAATGTGACGGAAGTACGAACTATTGCGTGGTTGCAAATGACGGAAGCAACAACCCAGTAGTTATGAAAGACTTCGGCAATCCTGCTACTATTATGAAGTATGATGAAATTTATCCTACTTTGTTTTTAAAAGACGGATATATGCCTGACTTGCGCAAGCAGTCTGACTGTATCGAATACCTTGCAAAACATGAATACAAAGCTGATGAAGTTGCCGCTTATCTTTCTTCTAAGGATGAAAACGGAGAAGCAAAGACTGACGAACGGAAGAAATCAGACCGTGACAAGGTTAAGAAATGTATTATCAAGTGTGCGATAAAAGACTACCTTAATTATTTGGAAGAAAGAAAATACGAAAGAAACTTTACTAAAGATTTTGAATATGGAAAAGAAGGAACTGAAAACGAAAATTGATGAAGTAGTAAATCAGATTAAGACAAACAGCAAGGACGCTAAGTTTGCGGCTTCTCTTATTGACAAATTACTGTCTTTGAAAGGTCAGTTGGATGTAGAGCCTATGCGCTTCTGTATTCCTGAAAAAGACGTGATTAAGGAATACGACAATGATTCAATAAGATTTGTGAGATGTAAGGGCTATATTGCTTTTCAGGCAAAAGGCGGTTACTCCGTATTTGTCAGTCCTAGAATGTCGGGACTTTATCAGCATTTGGACGTAGTGCTTAATATGAAAGACAAATATGACGAGCTTACCGAAGAACAGAAGAAAACATACGACTTCTTGTATTTGGCTACCACACAGATTTTGCAGTTGGGCATCTTTGCCACTTGTGACGATGAGTTTTTCTTCGGTATTGCAGAGGATATTGTAAAACGCTTACAAACAATGACTGAAAAGTCTTTGAACGCAGAGTTGCAGGACGAAACGTACAAGGAGAACGCAGAATTTGAGAACAACATGGAATTGGCAAATCAAGTTTTGCTCGGAGATAAGAATGGCAGAACGGTTGGATAATTAAATATGGGAACAGATGCTTAAAAAATCAATAAATGATTTGCAAAAGACTTCTTTTTATCATGCAAAATATGGAGAATACAATATCGTTGAATATTTTAATTGTGAAAAAGTTAAGATAAAGTTTAAAAATACTGGATATGAATACTTTACTTCTATGAATCATATAGAAAACGGAGAAGTTCGTGATAAACTTTACAAGAATATCTTTGGGGGATTTACGGGAACTTCCGATTATGATTCAAAAATGTATGATATATGGTATAATATGCTTTATAGAGCCAATCGTATAGGAGGTTCTTATAGCGATGTTTGTGTGTGTGAAGAATGGCTTTGTTTTAAAAATTTTTTGGATTGGGCTAAAAAACAAAAGTATGAAAGTGGGTGGCATTTAGATAAAGATATTTTAGTAAGAGGTAATAGAGTATACTCTCCAGCCACTTGCTGCTTCGTTCCCCCTCAAATCAATACTTTTTTTGAAAAAAGCAATAAAGCTGCTGGATATGGGTTTAATAGGTCAAAAACTAAATATGTATCTTTTATTCGTTCTAAGGGAAAGAAGATACATTTAGGTACTTTTGAAACAAAAGAAGAGGCTAAGTTTACATATTTAAAGAAAAAACAAGAATTGCTTAATGATTTAATTGATGAATATAAAGATTGTTTATCTGAAAAAGTTTTATCATCTCTGAAAAAATATTACAAAAATGCTTGAAATATATAATGTAAAAGTATATGACCTCAAAGAAAGCGTCATAGCAAGTAGAAATGCAATGAGATTGGAAATGCCGGAATACACGGATGAAGAGTTTGAAGAAAGCCTGAAACGTGCTATCAAATTGGCTAAATGTGGTGGTGGTACTGGGCATAGCAATTTTAGAACAGGTATCAGAGTGTCTTTCGATATGAAATATACTCAATATATCACAAAGCAATTTCAACGCTATCATTGGTTTGATTACATCACTTCAAGTTCGCTTATGCACAGAATCACTAAAATGGATTTTGACAAGTGTTGTAACAAGTATATTTCCCAAGCAACTGTTGATAAGATGAACGCTTTAGTTTATGCTTATAATATGTTTGCTGGCTTAGAAGGAGAGGCTTTTGAAAGGACTACTTTTGAATTGAGAAATGGCGAAGTAATTGAAGCAAATACAAAAGAAGAGTGCTTATATCACATGTTCATGCAGATTATTTCTGAATGTCCTATGGGTACAGAATTGTTTGTTCGTGTTTCTACGAACTATGAACAGTTATCTACGATATACAAGCAAAGAAAAAACCACAAGCTAAAAGAAGATTGGGGAAACTTTAAGAAGTTTGTGGAATCTTTGCCATACGCCCACGAACTGATTATATGCGATAAGGAGGTGTAATAATATGAAAGACTTTACAGAGATATGACAAAAGTAAAAATACATGAATTTGATTTAGGCATATATCCTAGAAAGATTTGGATTGCTATCACTACCGAAAATAAGTTTGATGGTTTTAAAGAACTTTCTGATATGGACGATAGTTGCGATGCGGTTATAGAACCAGCTTATGATTGTACTAATAATAAAGGAGGAATATTTATTAGATTTGCATCTAAAAAAAGTATGACTAATCCTATTATAGCACATGAATCATTTCATGCCGCAATGAGAGTTTTTGAATATATTGGAGCTAAATTAGACTTTGACAATCAAGAACCATTGTGCTATTTAGCTGAATATATAGTTAAATGTTGCGAGCAAGTTAAACTTAATAAATTTGAAAGCTGATATGACCAAAGAAGAAAAATTCTCACAGATAACAAGTGAATTGCTTGAAACGTACAAGGCAAAAAATAAGGACTACGGAGATAGTTTTGCCAAGTTGTTTGAAGAATACGGAATGACCTATTCTATCATTCATTTGCAGGAAAAGATTAACCGAATCAAGTCTTTGCAGAAGAAAAGCAATGAAGTAAAAGGTGAAACATACGTTGATTCTTTAAAAGATTTAGCTAATTATGCAATTTTAACACTTATAGAGTTGGATGAAAGAAAATAATTACTATATTTGCGTAGTCTTCATAGAATTAAAGAGTTGATAATTGTTAGTATTAGCCTAGATGGTCTGTGAAGATAGTCTAGGTTTTCTTTGAAATTCGGGCAAAATGGGTGAGTGATTTAGCCAACACTCTGCAAAAGTGTTTTACAGCGGTTTGAATCCGCTTTTGCCCTCTATGTTTTCATAGATGTTGTTTTTCACCATGAGCAGGATTTGTGTTCTCATATTATTACAGTTTAAATTTTTACGCAAAAGGGTTAGCGATAGGTTTTTCATGGTGACTTATCGCTGGCTCTTTTTTTATAGGAGGTTAATTTATGGCGAATAGCAAAGGGAAAGTAAAGGTTAAGGTGGAAGCGAAGAAGGCGGTTAAGCCTAAGATGGGTAAAGGTACTGGAGGCTTTATTACAGCAAGAGTTATAGCTAAAGTAAATAAAGATAGAGCAAATGGATAAGTTTGTAGTTAGATTTTGCATATTTGGTTTGAATACATATATGCTGATAGTTTTGATTTACGCATTAAATGGAGTAGATATATCTGAATATGACTACCTATTTACAAATTCATTGCTATTTGGAGTGTTGCTTACTGTTTTGTCACATACACAAGGGAAATATCATTGTAGGTGGGCAAGATTTCTTTGCTATAATCTCGTTTTAGTCCCAATTGTTAATTACATTGATTGTAAATACTCTATATTTGATACAGCAGAAGAATACATATATTTTGCTTGCGGAACACTTATGTTTGCTACAATATCTACTATTATACTAGCTATTAACCATTCCAGAAGAGCAAGAAAAGTTAAGAAATCAAGATACAAGGAGTATGGAATTAAGCGATAAAACTAAAGAAAAGATAGACAAATTACCTATCGTATTGAAAATGGCAGTCAACTACTTACTTGACATGGTTGACAAGATTATAAACGGTGAATGTAACGAAGATACGGTAGCTTCTACTATTGCTACACTGAACAACAATGCAAGCGGAAGAGTATGCAAGGACGATGTACTTAATTATGACAAGGCAGGTGAAATACTAGGATTCGGTGCTACAAACAGAAGCGGTCTTAAATCCGTACTTGACAAATAAGGAATAAAGCAGGTAGTAATAAACAATCAGCGTTGCGGTTTCTTACGTTCCGATATTATGGCACTTCGTGATAAGCTGAATGAGGATATTCGTAAACGTGAAGCTAAGAGAAAACGTAAGGAAGAAAAGGAATTACAAAAGTCTAGGCTTAAAGAAAACAGATTGAGAAAACTATTTAAAAGATAAAGGGGAGCGATTAAAACTCCCCTTATTTATTTTATTCCCCTACTTGTTCAACGTAAATGCCTACAAGTTCAGATAAGTTCTGATAAACTGCTTGTTCGTCTGCCAGCATCAATCAACGCCTTTGCTTCTTCTTTCAATTCTTCTTTCACAATTCAAAACATTTAGTTAAACATTAATTTATCGTCACAAATATACGTTAATCTTTTAAATATACTTCATCCAGGAATATTTTTTTCTGTTACTCAGGTAAAACATGTCACTTTCATTGCTGTATGCCTCCTTCTCAAGTGATATGTTTTTGTAAGCATTTCCTTTGTAAAAAAGCCTTACAATCCATTCTACAATATACCACAAGTAGAAGAATATATATAACATTTCTTTCATTTGTGCTGTATGTATTTCCTCGTGGTTAATTGTTTTAGCGTCTATATTTGCTCTTTCTCTTACAAACAATACACCGAATATGTTTATTGCCTTGAACCCATTGAAAGGGATTATTTTATTTCTTATTATCTTCATATATCTTACTATTTACTCTGTTGCTTTATCTGTTATAGGCGAATAACTTGCTACTGTAATTTCGGGTGTTTCTTCTGCTGATACGTTTTCAACTGCTTCTGTCGCCTTGTATAATACATTATTGTAGTTTGTCTTAAAATCTTTAGGTATTGACTGGTTAATAAAATTACTCCAGTTCGGGAACAGCTCCTTAACCTGCAATGCTTGTTCGTCCGTAAGATTCATAGTGTTTATACTTGATTCAAACAGCTTAGACATAACATCTACCTTTTCTTTTAATAATTCTATGCTTTCGCTCGAAGTGCTCTTAATAGAACGTATTCTTTCCGCTTCCGCTTCGTCTATCTCTTGATATTGGTCTATTCCCTCCCATGAAGGAATTGTAATAGTGGTTAAGATAGGTTTATACTTATCTTCCACATCTGCAAGTGTAATGTAGTGCTGGTATGCAGCACTGATAACTTTTCCGTAGGATTGATTTTTAATATCCATAATTATTTTTTTATAAAGGTTGAACTTCTTGAACATCCGAAACCATTTCCTCGAAGGCTTTCTTTACAAATGCCTTATATCCGCCGTTGATGTACTTTCGGATGATTTCTATTTCACTCTCATTTGCTTCTACTTCTCCGTCTTTATAGATTCTCTGTGCAAGGTCTAATTCTCCCAAGTCAGAAGTTTCACGATAGATGTAATTCCCCAGTTCTTTCGAGATGTCACGAGGTTCCAAGTTACCTTCAATGTCCCTTGTCGGGACAGCTTTAAAATTAAGTTTTTTCATAATTAAACAGTTTTTATAGAAAGTTTTATTTAAAATGTTCCAAGTTTGGGTGATTCGTAATAAACAGCTATAAATACTTTTGCATCCATAAGAGACCAGTTGTTATAGTTACTTGTCGTAGTATATTCAAAGTATGTACTATAAATGTTTTCAATTACTGCAACAGTTAATTTTCCATTAGATAAAGCTGTTATCTGAACATGATAAAGTGTATTCCCTATATTATGTTTAACCCTATATCTTCCTGTTGCATATTTTGATACAGAAAATGTAATAGGATTTCCTGAGCTGTTTGGAATATTAGTTCCCATTTTATCAATGACACTTCCGGAACTTGATATATAAGCAGAATATATACATTTAACATAATGAACTGGAAGTCCTAATTCGTCTTTATTTTTACTGTATGTTAGAGTAATGCCAGTTTTATGGATGTGAATACCTGTCTGAGATTCATCCAATATTTTAAGTTCTCCAAATGAAAGTCTTGTTTCACTTCTAAGTATTTCTGCACCAGAACCATCATAGGTATACAGTTCTATTCCTGACGGAGTTATTCCTATTGCTTCACTTCTTCTATCATTTTTTTTATTATAACTATACATATTAATAACTCCATAGTTAACAGGACCGAAGTTACCAAAGTATATATTTAAAAGTGAATTATTGCTTTTGGATATATTCATACCGTCTTTATCTACTAAAGTACTTATACCATCGGCATTTGTTGCATTAAGTGTTTTTACTACAAGAGCATCCGCTTCAATCAGACTTGTACGAATATGTCCTCCCTCAATGATTGTATTTCCGGCTGTTGCTGCGGAAACCATATCAGAATAATTTGCATAACCAAGCTTTTTAGCTAAATCCTCTTTGGAGGAATTTATACTAGAAGTAACACCTCCTGAGTCAGCTTTATTATTGATTGTGCTCTGCAAACTACTATTAAGAGAACTGAATGTAATCTTTCCTTGTAAAGATACATCTTTTCCGAAAATACTTATGGCGTTCTCTTTAACGGTAATTCCTGTCTTAATCTCTTCTGTTGTGGAATAATCGCTAGGTGCAGCACTCCACGGTGTTGCTCTTTCTCCTTTTTCGACTTTCAGATTCCAAACACGGAAATATCCTATCGGGCTGCCGTTTTGTAGTACAGAAGAAATGTAATCTAACCTAAAGAAGATATTAGTTTTATCTGTTTCGGTTGCTGTGCCACCAATAGTTATAGGTTTTGATATGTATTTACCTGAACCATTAGATCTTAAATCAAAAGTAGTACCAGCCCATCCGTACAAAGAACCAAATTGGCAATTTATTTTTGCTGTATGTTCTGTTGTGGCGTTAAAATTAAGATTGCTTGCCTCATACTCTAAAGAAACTGTAATTATATCTCCTTTTTTAAGTCCTGTTATATTATAAACGCCCCATGTTTGATTGTTTATATTGCTAAATGTAGTCAGCTTCTTTTCTGTACTAGTTAATAGAGCATAGTTTTGATTAACAGATTCATCTACTTTGTAGGCATAAACTTTTGTAAAGTAAGCTTCGCCTAAATTAGATGTCCCTTTAATACTGAAACATATACTTGCAGAAATAGAATCTGTTGGTATTGTTATATATCCTGACAAGGTATTCCATCCTTTTGTTTTGGATTCTATTGCATCAAGCTCTATGTATTTGTATGTTTCATTTTTCAGTTTTATTCTAAGACCTACTGTTACATTATAATTACACTTCTCCGCATTAACTAAGGCAGTTACATAATATTTTTCTCCTACATTAACATTAACGTATGACTTAGCATAAATCGTACCAACTGTACTTTTCATACAATAACTTGTAGGACAACTATTGTTGGCAGTTGCCGCACTAACTCGTGAACCTCCGGTATAAAGCAAGCTATAATTAGCATCATCGAAGCAACTGTCAGGAACAATGTTGGTTATCTTGCTCACACTTGCAGCCTTAGAAGAAATACCAATCCAAATGTTATCAGGTTGTAACGCGACTTCTGCTTTGCTTACACGTGTAGTCAGCGCTGACAAATTGTTATTAGTCTGATTCAGGTTGTTCTGAACGGTAGTTACTTCTGACTTTTCGGCTTTTAGCAATAATTTTTCTGAGTGCTGTTCTATGACTGTCTGCATAGATTTTACAGTCGTAATCGTTGCGTACTTCTTGTCTGCATTTTGTCCGGCTGTTGTTATAGCATCATTCTTAGCCTTATTTGCCTTGTTGGTAGCATCTGTAGCAGCAGTAGATATAGCGTCCTGCTTTGCCTTATTTGCCTTGGAAGTTGCGTCAGCAGAGGCAGTACTTATTGCTGAAGTCTTTGCATCATTCGCCTTTTTGGTTGCATCGCTCGCTGCCGTATTAATTATTTCCTGCTTAATAGTAGTAATTTCAGTAGAAGAAACCTTACTATTAATTTCACCTTCTAGTACACTGAATTGTGATGTTACCTCTTTTTTGTATTCAGTCAAAGCATTTTCTGAATCTTCAGGAGCAGGTGACCAATCAGTTGCTTTATTGCCTGATTCTAATTTGAAATTCTTTATGTAAATTTTTACACCATCAGGAATATCAGAAACTTCATCAAAGTCTACAAATCCGTAATATCCACCAGCACCGTTTATGTAAGAAGTAACTCTTCCTGTTAATTTTATTTTTTTGTATTGGTTTGTAACAGCTATATTATTAAGAATTGTATAATCGCATATATCTATTTTTATAGTTACGTCAGACGTTGCTTTTATTTCACATGAAAGTGTATAAACACCCTCATCAGTTAAACCGAAGTTATTGAATCTTACAATTCCTTTGCTTGTAGAATTACTTCCTGTTGTTAAAACAGCTCCATTAATACTTTTATCAAATTCTCCTGTCCCACTGGTATTTTGTATTTCAGTCCTAGAAAAAGCAAAATAGTTTCTTCCTCCAATCTGAATATTATTAATAGCATTATTGGTGTACTCCTTAGAAGAAGTTACAGCAGCAGTAATACTATTATTTGTTTGTTCAAACTGTGAACTTACCGTTTTCTTATAAGAACTTAAATCGTTGGCTATACCTTGCGCATAGTCACGTGCAGCATTTGAGATAGCAGTTAAAGCATTTGTTCTCTGTGTATAATACGTTGTTTGCTTAGTCGAAAAATCGGACGGAATAGTGATAGTTTCCGGGGTTGATGCAGTAAGAGTTACCAGCACAGCACGGTAAACTGTATGAGCGTTGTTATAGGCAGTAGGAGTACCTAGATTGTACTTACTATATCCGTTTACAATCTGTGTCTTGTCTGCGTCAATTCTAGCTATTTCTTCTTTCAATGACTGCTTTTCTGTTGGAGAAATAGAACCGTCAGAAGCCCAACTATCTAATCGGCTCTTAGCTTCATCAGCATCACTTTGTGCATTGTCTGCTGCTGTCTTTGCGTTGGCAGCATCCTTTATTGCCTGATTAGCCTTTTCTTGTGCCGCATCTGCAGTTTGTTGTGCAGCATCTGCAAGGGATTTAGCCTTTGCTGATATAGCGTTCAATAAATCGGTGCGAGCATCGTAGTAATCCTTAAACTTGCTTCTGAATGCAGCTCCTGATATATTACTTGTTGTTGAAAGACTTGAAAGCAACGGTGTTATATAAGCACTTAGCGTATTATAAGCCGTATCGTAAGCAGTCCTGCTTACTCCGTACTTGTCAGCACTTGCATTGTTTTTAGGCTTTTCAGAAACAATAATATCCCATTCTTTTTTTGTTTCCTGCTTTTCCTGAGCAGTCAGCTTGTTGTCATTTGCTATATCAGACAATAAGGCGTTTGCAGTTGCCGCGCTTTGAACGGCGTTATTGGCTGTCTGCTGTGCACTATCAGCTGCTTGTTTAGCTGCATCTGCCGCAGCCTGAGCCTGATTTGCCTTAGTATCATCCGTATACTTAGAAGCAAGTTCCCAGTGCTCAATAGAAAACTGAGCATTTGCTTGTTTGGCAGTCTTGCATCGAAGCAAATCATTCTTGTAGCTTCCGTATGTAGCATTAACCCACAAATCTCCAATATCATACACCGAGGCATTAGACGGGGTAGTCACAAATACCCTTCTCTTTCCATCTGCCGTGTCCTGCGCTTTTTTAGCGTCAGCCAAAGCTTTTGTGATATCAGAATCGGTTATTACCTGCCATGTATACTTACTACCACTCACTTGAAAGCGATACGCTTTTCCATTACCATCATAATACAAGTCGCCTAAATGTACGTTCTTGTCTTTGTTTGTAGTCCAATTTACAGCAGGCTCGTTACTTAATGTAGGAACTGGTTTATAAAACCATGTTTCAATAGCACCGTCTATTTGGTTTTTAACAGCTTCTAAATCCTTAGATAACTGATTTACAAATGAAATGTTTTCAGATAAATCAGATATAGCATCGTCTACTTTTGTATTGACTTCCCCTACTGCGTTGTCGATATAGTCCTTTACGCTTTCTCCCGAACTGAATCTTATTGCATCGGCAATAATCATTACTTCCGAACGAGAAAATGAAACAAATTCTTTTCCGTCCAAAGAATAGGAATTGATACCACGATACAATTTAAAATACGGTGCATCATTGCCGTATGCAGACAAGATTATAGCTGTCTGACGTGTAGCATCTGTTTTGTTTCCTAGCTGTACAATATCATCGCCTGCTTTTGGTTCTGTAGAGCCTGTATCGCAGTCTGTTTTGGATAAATCTATATAGTTATCTCCTGTTCCTACAACAGCACGCCAATAGTAGGTATTAGTGACGTTCTCATTAACACCTTCCTTAACGTTAAAAGTCTGTGCCCTTGCCAAGTCACCGACAACAAATTCCTGCTCTATTGTTCTTTCTCCGTCCGTGTTCTCAAAATAGCAACGATAGAAATCTCCTTTATCCTCTATCTTAACGCAAGACATAGATGCCGGAGTCAGAATAATCTGACCGCCAACATGCTTTATCTGTTGTATAAGCAACCGAATAAATGTGGCTACCTTTCTGACAAGCATACGGTCTACCTCCAGATAACTGTCACCGTTTTCGTCTTTCTTCAGACAGAATCCAGCCCCTAACGCACCAGTAGAGAAATTAGCTGATTCTATTCCGCTTCGTACAAGTATAGAAAGTAAATCTGCAACACCCTGTTCGTCAATATTGGCTCCTTTCAAGCCTTTTTTATAGTCGCCTATTGCCAACGCACCTCTAAGCAACAAATTAAGCAGCTCTGCTGCTCCGTCCGCTGAAATCTTTGCACCTGACTTTTTGCTTAGATATGTACCTATTTCCAAACCGTCAATTAGCTTTACAAGGTCGTTGAATGTCTTTTCTCCCTTTGCTCTGTCGGCTACGTCCTTTCTAATAAAGTATTTGTTCCCTTGACTTAGTATGTCACCGCTTCCTATATTGGAAAGTACGTCCTGCTTAACACCGTCAAGCATTGTTTGTAATGAGTTCTGACCGATAGAAAGCGTATCTACTAAGCTTACTTCTATTTCAGGTAGAGGTGAATCAGAATTCATGGTATATGTATAGTTGTCTACATAGAAAGTATACTGTACCTTGTTGTATTCTACTATAAGCCGTGAATTTTCGTTCAACTGTTCAAGAATATCAGGATGTTCTGCAAAGAATATACGGCTGAACTTTATGGAGAAGTTAAACTTCTCGCTGTTGTTTTCTGCCATATACTGAATAAGGTATTCTTTCAGGTTATTTTCGGCTTTATATATGTACGAATCGGGCATGTTTATGTTCAGTATGACAAATGTATCACCTGCTTTCGGTTTGAGGTTTTTTGATACATTAGGCATGACGTTTGTATAGGTTGTATCGTCTTTCTTTAGTGCAACCCATACTTCATAGTTTACCGTATCGTTCTGTCTGTCTTGCGGTGTTTCTTTCTGCAATCCGTCACGACCGCATCTTACGTTTCCGTTCTCGTCACGTAACAGATTCCCGCTATCGTCTACCTGAACCAAATTCTTCTGTGTTTCATCTCCTGCTCCTATTTCAAAGGTACAAGAGCCGCACATACCGCTTGTAAACGAAAATTCCATATTTCCGCTTTCGGATGCTTGGTCGAATAGATTGAATCCGTAATCTCCGTTGAACTTTCTAAGCTTTCCGAAGAAGTAAGGATGAACGTATTCGTTTTTCTCGCCGTCAAACTCATCACTGTCATTTTCGTCATACGCAAATTCGGTGAACATGTCTATTCTAAGTCCTTCCGCATTTGTCATTCCCTTGATAGACGGTTTAATATCTTCTGCGGTAACTTTGCCCTCTAAAGGATTGCCCTCTGAATATACGTTCTCAAATGTGTAGTATTCGTCTGAATCAGGCTTCTGATATGTGTCGTTCAGCGCATTGTAGAATCTTTGCTCGCCTTCCGTTTCTCTGTATATAGGCGGCATAAGTTCCGTACAATAAGGTATCTGCTTGCCTATATTCTGTGTAAAGTAGTCACCTACTACTAGTTTAGGGCTTCCGTTAAGACTTATACCTATTTCTTCAAGCTTGACTTCCTTTCCGTTCAAGTCCCAATATTCATAGTATGAACTAGGGAATGAAGCCTCAAAGTAGAATTTGGCACTTGTCACAGAATCACTTACAATGCCAGTGTAGGAAACCTTGAATACAACCTTGATTGTGTAGTCACCTGCTGCTACCTTATCTCCGTTGTTCAGGACTTTGTACTGTGTATCTTCTTCGCCATATCCCTTAATCGTAAATGACGGTGAACTTAAAGCACCCAAGCTGAAATTAATAGGCATAAAGGCGGTATTGACTGTAATGCTTGCATCATGCAGTATCGTTACGTTTACAAGGAATGTAGCCGTACTTTTATAAGCACTGCCTTCTTTTCTTACTGGTATTGATATTTCAGAATTTGCTTCGTAGTCGACAAATGTTGACGAATTGTAAAACTCGTAGAAATTTATGACAACGACATTTTCGCCACTTTTCTTTGAGTAGATACATTTGTCAGTCGAACCTACTTTCTCGGCAAATTTGACCGCATCTACAAGCGATAAATCGGATTGTGACAGACCTTGATTGCCTGAATATACATTTATTGAAACTTCACCCTTTGGTGTCTTGTTCGGATAGTAGTAAGGGATATTGTCACTGCTTCCTACACCAGTGATTCTGTTTACAAGGTTGTAGTTTGCGTTCTCTTTTGATACGGAAAGCAAAGCACCGTCAATGCCGTACTTCATCACCGTAGGTATTGCGTTCTGCTCATATCCTACGTGTATGGTCTTTCCGACAAAATAGTAAGGCAGCTTATATACATTGTATATTTCCTGCAAAGCTTCAAGAATGTATTTATCCTCAAAAGATACAAGCTGGCTTTCAGAAGTTATGCCCTCGTCAATTACGGCTATATAGTCTATCTTTGAGTAGGACATGGAAGCATTAAGTCTAGCGACAAATTGTGTTATGTCACCCATGAACTGTACTTTCAGACTGTTTGAAACAACACCGTCAATCGTGCTGTCACCCTGAACCGCATCTATGAAATAGGTATGATTGAGGACTTCACGTTCGGATTTGAGCGTAACCGAATGTTCGTATCTTTCGTTCTCGTTGCTTTTAGACGATGAGGGTGTATCTTTTACATAGAACTTCTGACCGTCAAATGAAGCATACACCTTGTCCGTCCAAAGCTTGTCGAGGCAAAGTCTGTGCTTTACGGTAGCCTCTATTGTGGGCACACCGCCCATTCTTCCGTTTGCATCGTATTTGAAATCGCCTATGACAATCTGTTCCGTCTTGTTTGGGAACGGTGTATCCTCGATTCCGTCTACGAATGTGTATAACTTTAAAATCTTCTCCATTGTGCACATATATTTAGCACAAATATACTACATTTTTGTACTTATTACAATTATGCAAAGTTAAACTATGTTAATTTGTTTGAAGATTAAAATTTAATGATTATATTTGCTTCGTATTTGATAAATGTACCGTGCGAAAATTGTAGAAAGTTCTTTTTAATAAGATATACTATAAAGAAGGCATTGGGACTACACACGGTACATTTCCAATGCTTTCTTTTTTTTTATATACTTTATGTTGTATCGGCTAGAAACCTCGGACATAAAGTTAAACGCTTAGAGTAAAGCCCATGCTTAGGCGAACTGGGGAGTTAATGAACGGTAGCATGGATGCGGCATACACGCATAGGTTCTAAAAGTTGTTTCATGTATGCAGGTAAACAACCACGACTGATGGGGTGCGATGTGACGACTTGTTACATTAAAAATCCAAAAGAGTGTAACCTAAAAAGAGGATTGTACCTCTAAAGGGGAATTTACACTCTTTCCAAAATGCTCAGTTCAAACTTATTACCCTGAATAGCTAATGTATATAATAGGAATATTATAGTAAGTATATATTACTAATTAGGTTATTAGTTAATTTATTCCTATATAAAATATTTATTCATGTCAATTTTTAATTTAGTAAAAAATGTCTAAAAAATCGACAACAGAAGAATTTATCGAAAAAGCAAGAGCTGTACACGGTGACAAGTACGATTACAGCAAAGTTGAATATAAAGGAAACAAAATTAAGGTATGTATAATTTGTCCTATACATGGAGAATTTTGGCAGAGACCAAATGACCATTTAAGTGGTTATGGATGTAAACTTTGTGCTAACTTTGAGAATGGGGAAAGGTGTAAGAGTAATATTGATGAATTTATTAAAAAAGCCGAACAAATTCATACGGGTAAATATGATTATTCCAAAGTTGAGTATATAAATAATCATACGAAAGTATGTATTATATGCCCGATTCACGGAGAGTTCTGGCAAATTCCAAATTCACACTTATTAGGTCACGGATGCCCATATTGTGCTAACTGTAAAAAGATAGATGAGAATGCGTTTTTAGAAAGGGCTAAAGCTGTTCATGGCGCGAAATACGATTATTCTCAGGTTGAATTTGTCGACAGTAAAACGTATGTTAATATAATTTGTTCAAAACATGGTAGTTTTTGGCAAACACCTGAAAGTCATTTAAGAGGAGCAGGATGTCCTCGTTGTTCTTCTTCTAGGGGAGAGAAGGAGATAGAACGTTTTCTAAATATTTTGGGAGTTAACTTTCAACCTCAATACCAAATAAATCTTGAACAAAAAATGTTTTCAAGAAACAACATAAGGGTTGATTTTTATCTACCAAAGTATAGCACTATAATAGAGTTCAATGGGAAGCAGCATTATGAGTATAATTCATTTTTCTATAAAAATAGAGATGACTTTGATATACAAGTTGAACGAGATAAAAGATTAAAAGAGTATTGCAAGAACAACAAGATAAATCTTATTATAATTAAATATAAAGATATAGATAAAATAGAAAAAATACTTGAAAAAAAACATAATTAAGTTAATAAAGTCTAAATGTTTGGACGCTTTTGTTGAAGTTGCCAAAGATTATGTACCTTTACAACACTATGATAGTTTTATAAAAGATATTAATTTAAAGTTTAAAGACCTATGAAAATTCTATTTATCATTGCACTTTGCATTTTTGTTGCGCTCTCTTTCTACAAGTACAAATGTACTTCAATCAGCAAGTATATCAATTTCGTTGACAAGGAACTGATGAATATCGAAACCATGAAGCGTGACCTTGAAGATTTAAGTCCTAAGGCATGTACGTTTACTTATTGTTTTGGTTATATAACCTCTCTTCTTGTGAAGCTTTCAATCGTATATCTTTCATGTTTAGGAATTTCAACACTATGACAAACAATGAAAAGATTGATTTTATAGACAGTGTTCTAGTATATAGTTTCCAATGGGAAATAAATTTTAAGAACATACTTTTGTCTAGGATAAAGAAAGCTATGCCCGAAGCGTTAGATGTAGGTATATGTGACGATTCTTTCGACAATTATTACGTATGCGTAATTTATAAGGATGAAACAATTCACGGCCTTTACGAAATACAAGACGGACTAGTTATTGACATGCTTTATGATTTGTGTCTGTTTATTAAGGAGGATTGACTATGGAAATATATTACACTGAAGAAGAAATCAGGAATTTCCCAAGATGTGCCTTATGTGGAAGAATAATATTTCCTGACGAACCTATTTATGGCAATTTTGTATACTATTGTGAATATTGTTGGTTTAATCATGTAAATTGAGCCTATGGATTTCGGACAAGATTACCCAAGTGACGAAGAATACGATGATTTTGACAATTATAATGATGAGTAATTTATGCAAAGAAACTATGTGATAAACAGAGGCAATTTTGAAATAAGAATTGACTTTGGAAAAGAAAACTCAAAGGACTATACCACAATGGTAAAGTCCGAAGTAAAAGACGGAAAGGTAAAGGTTGTTGAAGCAACTACTTTAGGGAAAGCCTACAAATGGGATAAGGATAGGATAAACTCGTATCTCATGGAATTATACGGAATTGAAGATAAAGAATAAAGAAATCCCCACCTGCTGAATGAGTAAGTGGGGATGTTTATTGTATTTAAACTAATTCTACATATAAACCTACTAGCGCACTTAAATCGTGGCTTAATGGAATGCCGCTGTCACGTGTACATCTGTATAACACGCCATCCTGGGTATAGTATTTATTGGCAAATATTTCCATAGGAGGCGTATATGGAATAGCATCATCTATTGTACCCTCATGTTCTTCATCAACTACTTTCCACAATGATGCAGTTTCAAGACCTGGCTTCCCAAAGCAAATCGTCACACTGATATTTTTCTCCTTTCTTCACCGACAAGTCATCCGCTGACCACATCGGGAAAAGCGACTTTCTTTCGAGTGCCTGATTATTCGTAATAGGAATAGCGTGATACATTCAGGTATAACATAAGCCTTGTATGAGTATTCGTCTATCTTATCAAGCGAATCAATATCTTTCACCGCTTCATCGTGCTTCATTATTCCGTTGGCTTCTTCTTCCGTCACTTCAATGTAGTTGTCTTAACTTACATTCTCTCCTTTCACAGACTTATAAAAAAACATCTTGTCCTTATCCGACAAGTAATATCCTTCTTTTGCTTTTATCTCTTTCATAATTACTCCTTTCGTTATGCGGATGCAAGTGAAACATTTGGTTGTGCTTCAAGTGCTGCTACTACATCAGGGTCAGCATTATACTTATTATAACAATAAGCCGAAAGTGTAATTGTAATTTTTTTTGTTGGTGCTGCGTTGTTAATGATGTAAAGTAGGCTGTCTTTGGCAAATAATGATGAACTGGTTATATTTAACGATGTATTAAGTTTTGATATGTTTGCAAATTGCATAGACACACAATTAGTAAACATATAATCAATATCCACATCATTACTTGTATCAAACTGTAGTGTATAAATTAGAGAATAGCAACCAACAAACATATAACTCATATCTATAGCACTGCTTGTATCAAACTGTGGCACAGAAGTTATAGAATAACAGTAAATAAACATGTGATTTATAAACGCAGCGTTGCTTGTATCAAATTTTGGAACATAAATTAAAGAATGGCAACCAGCAAACATATAATTCATATCTACAGCACTGCTTGTATCAATCATAGGAATGAATATTAGCGAACTACAATCTTTAAACAATTTGCTTAAACTTGTCCTTTTGCTTGTATCAATCTTAGGAAGATAAACAATTCTATCTTTATATTCCTGAATATTATCAATAGTCAACACACCATACAGGTCAATATTATCCTGCGGTACTTTATGATAAACATCATCTTCTTCATTCCAATTAACACCGTGCGTCTGATAGTATTCTATATCTTCATCAGTCCAACCAATAGCTTTCAATCCCTCTACGTCTGCATGACCTGTAAAACCACTACTTCCACCACCGCTTTGAATACTTGCAATCTTATCGGGGTAGTTAGCCAACACATCTCCCACATCACTAACGCCTTTCGCTTCGATAGCAGCCTTAATCTTTGCTTTGCTATCTAATATTTTATTTAATTTCTCTGCCGTTGTTCCCATATCAAATCACCTCCTTAAACCATTTATAACCATAAGCGGTTTTTAATTTACCGTTCAAAGCTGACGAGATATTGCAACCTTTTACGTTTAAACTTTTAGCCGCCTCACATACTCCATTATAATGAATAATATTTCCGTTTTTATCTATAGAATATATTCTTTTCCTTTGGGTAATACCTGCAATTATATGCCTTCCATTATAGGTGTTATTGTATTTTATATCACACCATTCAAGATTTCCTTTTCTATTATCACTTTTATTCTCGTTTTTATGATTAATAAACTTATAATTTTCTTTATTATCAATAAATGCTTCTGCTACAAGTCTATGCACTTTACACATCTTTACATGACCTTTTTCGTTTCTAAACATAACGGTAGAATATCCATCTTTATCTTTGTACAAACGAAGTTCTTTTTCTTTATATAAAACTGTTCTACCCATTGAATCTACCTGCTCATATCTATTCCTTTTTACTTTCCCATTATCACTAATACTATATTTAGGGAAATTATCTATAACTTTCCACATATTTATTACTATATTACACACTTTCACCATTTATTGAATCCAAAATAGCATCAATGTTTCCGATTTGCTCTAATGTAGCATACTTTCCGTCTGCCTGAGTAGATGTGATAAAACCGCTTACATCAGGTATATCACTTGGTTTAGCCAACTGATTTGTTTCAATATATTTAGGTACACCACTTCCATCAGAAACATATATTCTTTCTGTACCTTGTATATCACTTACTTTATCCGTAAGTTCACTTAGTTTCTTTCCGTTTACTGCCATAATTATTTATTGTTTGTAAAGTGCCAATAATTTTTATCTACCTTCTTGGAGGTAGCCGTATTTTTGCTTGTAGTAGAACGTGTTTTTCTTGTTTTCGTAGTCGTATTGGTATCATTTACCTGATTAACACTGAAAGTCTGTAAAACCGCACTATCTTCAAGTATAAAATAGCTTCCATCTTCCATAAGAAACAAACTTCCGTCCTCCATCAGCAAAGCATCCGTTATATCAGGCTCAGGAGGATTTACGTTTGCATTTCCCAATTTAGGTGCAGGGTATCTTAACCCTACACCAATTCCTATATTGAATCCACCCATAGCTATTCCATACCGTAAAAAATTCTGTAACTTGTCAAATCTTCCGGCTTTACGTTAAGCTTCGTACATACGACAGGATTCCACGTACTTGACATGAATGGGAAATCCACAAGCCCAGTATTATCTGCAAGCTGTACGTTTATTACGTATACCGAAGCCGCATCGGTGGATTTAGGTACAAGCATGATATAGAAAGAATCAACCTTGTTAAATTCTCCCTGACTTGTTATCTCTCCACCGTTTCTTATCTTGTCACTCATAAAAGACATATTTACCTCCTTTTTAAAAATTAGTTATTGTTTATACCACACTGTTGACATTTCTCTTTGAAAGTCTGCATAACAATACAATCTTCTGCTTTCTTTACGAACTTGCATCCGCTTGAAGCGTAGATAGCTTCGTGTCTTATATCAACCATCAAAGACAATTCCCTTACCTCTTTTTTCAAAGCGTTTATTTCTTCGGTAGTAGTCTTTCGGTATTCTTTGCTGCTTTCCGAGTTTCGCTTGATAACATCTTGCAACTCGTCAATCACAGTACGCATATTCTCAATCTCAATGCTGTTTTTCTTTGGTTTTGCATTGTAGAAATTGAGAATCCATCCACCGCCAAGAAATGCTCCAACTGGGACTAATACATTCTGTACTATTTCCGACCACTCCATTTACTCTTTACTTGCGCCTCCTACGCCATTTTGATTTGAATCAACATTACTGTTTCCACCATCTCCGTTATTATTGTTCCCGTATTGCAAGGACATTTCTTTTTCTTTAAGCTTAAACTCTTCCTCTTTCTGCTTTTTCATTCTAATCTTTTCGTCAGGTGAACTTTCAGTATTCTTGTCAATCAGCGTTTCTTCCGAAATGCCACCTGCGCCTTTAAGAGAAATAAGCATGTTGTTGTATTCTGTATCGTTCT
>ERZ773144.686-NODE-686-length-33608-cov-41.984174_pt1 | contig 33608 bp, 42 predicted proteins | sample MGYA00580849_ERZ773144 | MGnify/ENA primary metagenome ERZ773144 (study PRJEB29015, sample SAMEA2737861) | human gut metagenome | biome: human gut; feature: human-associated habitat; material: faeces | place: China | collected 2012 ...
AACACGTAACCAAGTTAAGGATATACCCGTTCATCAAGAACGGGTTTTTTCGTTTATAACTATCCCATCTGTTTTACCCTACAAAAATACCGAAAAAAGAAGGTCATGGAAAGTACTTCAGACCATTTTTAATATCAAGAAGTATAAAATCTCTTTTAGGGATACCACCAATTTACTACAGATGTTATGATAAGATTACGGCTCTTTCCCCCTCAAAAGAATACAAGTGCGTTTCATTTAAAACGCCTTTACGTTTTAGGTAAAACGCACTTGCGTTTAAAAGAAAACGTCCTTGCGTTTTGTGACGAACGCAAGGACGTTTTTTTATGCCTGTTTTCGGGCCTTGAAAAACCTTGTTTTCAGACTTCCAGTGCACCGATGATGTCGCGTACGGAACTGTATCCGTGACGGTCCAGATAGTCGTTGATGCCTTCAGCCACTTTCACGGTGATGGCCGGATCAATGAAGTTGGCTGTACCAATCTGGATGGCAGTGGCACCTGCCAGCAGGAATTCCACGGCGTCCTTCCAGTTCATGATACCACCCAGACCTACTACCGGAATGTTTACGGCTTTAGCTACCTGCCAAACCATGCGCAGGGCGATGGGTTTCACGGCAGCACCACTCATACCTCCGGTCACGGTCGACAGGATAGGACGACGTTTTTCTGCATCGATGGCCATACCCAGCAGGGTGTTGATGAGCGACACGCTGTCGGCTCCGGCACCTTCTACGGCACGGGCAATCTCGGTGATGTCTGTCACGTTGGGCGACAGTTTTACAATCAATGTCTTCTTGTAGACTTTACGTACGGCACTCACCACTTCGGCAGCTCCGTGAGCCGTTACACCGAAAGCCATACCTCCCTGCTTCACGTTCGGGCAGGAAATGTTCAGCTCGATGGCCGGGATGTTTTCCAGTTCGTTGATGATGGAAGCCGTCTCCGCATAGTCTTCCACCTGTGAGCCGGACACGTTTACAATCATGTTCGTACGGATGTCCTTAATCTGCGGATAGATGTGGTCCACGAAATAATGCACGCCTTTGTTCTGCAATCCCACGGCATTGAGCATACCCATGGGTGTTTCGGCCATACGCGGGTAAGGGTTTCCTTCACGGTGGTGAAGTGTGGTTCCCTTCACGATGATACCTCCGATTTTTTCCAGGTCCACGAAGTCCTGAAACTCCAGTCCATATCCGAATGTACCCGATGCGGTCATGACCGGGTTCGACAAGTTCAATTTACCGATGTTTACGCTTAAATCTGCCATAATAGTTTCTTTATATTAAATACCGGACCTTCTTTACATACGCACACATGTCCCTCGTCTGTCTTTTCCACGCAGCAGAGACAGGCTCCGACGCCGCAGGCCATGGTGTTTTCCAGTGACACCTCGCATTCGATGCCTTCTGCTTTGGCATACTTGGCCACTGCCATCATCATGGGTTTCGGGCCGCAGGTGTAAATCATGTCAAACTTCTGTGCTTTCAGTACGCTGTGCATGGTGACGTATCCCTTTTCGCCCATGCTGCCGTCTTCGGTGGTGGTGTATACGTCGCCGAGGGCTTCAAACTGTTCCAGCTGGAGCAGGTCGTTCTTCGAGCGGGCACCCAGCAGGAAGGTGGGTTTGCATCCTTGTTTCAGGAGCACTTCGCCCAGGTAGAGCATGGGAGCCGTACCTACGCCGCCGCCCACGAGCAGCACCTTGGTGTCGGCAGAAGCTGGCATGGTGAATCCGTTGCCCAGCGGGAGCACTACGTTTACTGTATCGCCTTTCTGTACGGTAGCCAGTTTACGGGTACCGTCGCCCACAAGCTGGACGAGGAACCATACTTCGTTTTTCTCTCTATCTACGTAGTTGATGGAAATGGGGCGACGCAGGAAGGTAGTCGGCGAACCGTCCACCCGGATTTCGGCAAACTGTCCCGGAAGCATTTCGGGCAAGGGAGCCTCTTGCGTCAGCTTGATGAGAACGTAGTTCGCGTGCAGGCGAGTGTTCTCGGTGACTATCAAATCTAAGATGTATTTCTTCATATAAAAAAAGGTAAATTCGTTTCTTTCGCGCAAAGATACGAATTTACCTTTTATATGCCTAACACCTTGGCGGGTGCTTTTGTCGTTCGGGGACTTATTTTTCGGGTTTGAATACCTCGTATGTGCCGTTGTCGAAGAAAATACGTATTTCGGTAATCTTCGGATGCGGCTTTTCGATGTACTTAACTTCCTCTCTGATAATCTCTTTTGGCGGATAAACCACGGTGGGAACCTCGTTCTCCTTGCGAAAATCGGAGTGAGCCGGCTCTTCGGTCGTGTTTTTCGGATTCTCGAGCGGTTGTGAGAACAAGTCCATGCCTGTTACGGCGGGAGCACTTTCTTCCATTTCGCCTTCACCGTAGAGCAGCCAGTTGATGTTGATGTACGGACATGCTTTATGGATGCGCATGACGACTTCCAGGCTGGGTTTGTTTCGCCCGCTGAAGATGTGCGACAGTGAAGAGGTGGAGATGCCTATCTTTTCGGCGAATTCGGCATTCGATAAACCCTCTTTTTGCATGACTTTTAGAATCCGGTCCTTCATATACAAATGGAAATGGCTTTGTTTGTTGATTACAAAAGTAATTCTTTAAATTTAGAAATGCAAATTTATAAATCTAAATTTACATTGTTACAAGTGTAAATCACATCATTCCAATTGTACATTTACGCTTTTATACAAGTGTAAATACATTTGTAATTAACTTTAGTTTAGTCGGTTATTTGGTTGAATATTAGTATATTATAATTGTATACATGTGTATATATGGGAAAAATAAGAGTTTATTCGCTCTTTCAGGTCGTTTTATTGAACAGATTTATAGATATTATTCTAAAATATGCTGGTATTCAGCGTATTATGATTCTTAAAGCTGCATGTTATATTTATTCGTTTACATTTAGATAAGTAACACTTTATTCTTGTAAATTGCATTGTATCAGTGTAATATCTCCCCTACCCGTTTGCTAAAATTTACATTTGTGGCGGATAAATAGGCAGAATACAAATGTAAATCATCCAATTCTACACAAATAAGTGATTACATTTGTATTTTGTACCTTCCACTTCTATCTGTAATTTACCGTTTGTAGGGAAACTTCGTGAGAATTGAAAATTTGACGTCCATTTGTATTCTCCTCCTGATTTTTCAATTCTCGTGAAAAACGAAAAAGCGGCATACATCCGGTCTTTTTCAGATGTATGCCGCTTGTACAGCGTATTGCTTTCCTCTTTTCAGAGATTCAGTTTCGGTTAATGAAGAATGAAATAAATCAAGTCGCGCAGCAATTCTCCATCGGGCGTGGAAGGATTGCCTATACCTTTCGACCGGGCGTCGCATTCGCGAATGGCATGGATGATTTGCATCACCTTTACGCCTGAATAGCGTCGCATGGCTGCCATGTATTCTTTCGCCTGCCACGGACTTTTCAAGCCTAACTGAGCCGCTATTCCCTGGTCTGATTTCTCAGGTGCATAATAGGCCAGCATCAGGTTCGAGAAGAAGTTGAACAGAATGGCCAGTGTCATTTGTAGCGGATTGTTCTTGGGATTCTCCTCGAAGTATTTGATGATTTTGTTGGCCTTCAGCACGTCCTTTTCCACCAGTGCGCTCCGCAGCTCAAAGTTGTTGTAATCTTTGCTGATACCGATGTTCCGCTCAATCTGTTCCGGTGTGATGCGGCGTGCGCCTTCCGGCAGTGTCAGGATAAGCTTCTCCAGTTCGCCGGCCATACGGTTCAGGTCGGCTCCTACAAACTCGGCCATCATTTCCGATGCCTTGGGCTCGATTTCCACTTTCTTCCGCTTCAGGTATGAGGAGATGAAACCGGGAATCTGACTGTCCTTGAGCTTCCGCGATTCGAACAGCACCCCGTTTTTCTCGATTTCGGCGGCCAGTTTCTTCCGGCGATCAATGCTGCCGTGCTTGTAGCATACCACCAGTATGGTCGATTTCTGGGGCTTCTGCAGGTAGAAAGCCAGCTCCTCGATGCGTTTCAGGCTCTGTGCTTCCTTTACCACTACCACCTGGTATTCCGACATCATCGGGTAACGCTTGGCGGCGTTGATGACGTTAGCCACATCGGTATCGGCCCCGTATGTGACGGTCAGGTTGAATTCCTTTTCCGTTTCACTGAGCACGGTATCGATGATGTAGTCGGCAATCCGGTCGATGTAGTAATCCTCTTCGCCCATGAGGAAATATACGGGCGCATAGATGCGGTTCTTCAGGTTGCGTACAATCTCTTCGTAAGTGACTTCCTTTGCCATTTTCGTCGGTTTACCAGTCAAATTTCAGGTGTTTCACGGTCTTCTTTTCATCGATGATCATGCGCAGGGCATCGATACCGATTTCTACGTGTTCATGCACGAAATTCTTGGTCACCATGCTGTCACTCTGCTCCGTTTTCACGCCTTCCGGAATCATGGGCTGGTCGGACACGAGCAGCAGGGCACCCGTAGGAATGTGGTTGGCAAATCCGGTGGTGAACAAAGTCGCCGTTTCCATATCCACTGCCATGGCACGGGTCTTCAGCAGGTATTTCTTGAACTCCTCATCGTGTTCCCAGATGCGGCGGTTGGTGGTGTACACCGTTCCGGTCCAGTAGTCGCGTGAGTGGTCACGGATGGCCGAAGATACGGCACGCTGGAGCATAAAGGCCGGAAGAGCCGGCACCTCAGGCGGATAATAATCGTTCGATGTTCCTTCGCCACGGATGGCCGCGATAGGCAGAATCAGGTCGCCTATCTGGTTCTTCTTGTCGATACCTCCGCACTTGCCCAGAAACAGGCAGGCTTTCGGATGTACGGCACTAAGCAGGTCCATGATGATGGCTGCATTGGGACTTCCCATGCCGAAGTTGATAATGGTCATGCCTTCTGCATGGGCCGAAATCATGTTGGCATCGCGTCCTAAAATGGGCACGTTGAACCGTTCGGCAAAGATTTCGACGTATTTATTGAAGTTTGTCAACAAGATGTACTCACCAAAGTCTTCCAGTTTCCGCTTGGTATAACGCGGGAGCCAGTTTGCTACGATTTCTTCTTTTGTTTTCATTAGCTCTCAGAATTTGTGTTGCCAAATAAAATATTGGGAAGATGATATTATCTTCCTTAAACGCAAATGTACAATAATAATGCAAACAGAAAAAAGAATTTGGGATTTTCTCTTACCGGAGACCTTCGGTTTTTGGAAAATAATTCAGCTTTTATGTACTTTTGAGAAAATGGAGTATCTTTGCTTCGTAATAGAAGAACGCTTATGTTTGCATTGAACCTGCCTGCTTTTGAGGCCAAGATTGCCCAGCGAGAGGGAAAGAACGTGATATTTGACGTGCTTCGCCGCCGGTATGTAGCGCTGACTCCGGAGGAGTGGGTACGCCAGCATTTTACGAATTTCCTGCTGAAGGAAAAGGGGTATCCGCAAGGACTGTTGGCCAATGAGATACAAATCAACCTGAACGGAACGAAGAAACGCTGTGATACGGTGCTCTACCGGCGCGACCTGACTCCGCAGATGATTGTGGAATACAAGGCTCCTTCGGTGGAGATTACGCAGGCTGTCTTTGACCAGATTACCCGTTACAACATGGTGCTGAAGGTGGATTACCTGGTGGTGAGCAACGGGCTTCGTCACTACTGCTGCCGCATCGACTATGCACGGAATACGTATTATTTTCTCCCGGACATTCCCCGTTATGCAGATTTATAGTGCATAAAAAAGAAGGAATCCCCTGAGCGGGAATCCCTTCTTCTGCTGTCAGACGGAAGTCTGACGCTTATTTCATTTTTGTTTCCAGATGCTTTTCTGTTTCTACACCAGCCAGTTCCGGGTCAATCATGATACGGCCACAGTATTCGCATACGATGATTTTCTTGCGCATACGGATGTCGAGCTGTTTCTGAGGCGGAATCTTGTTGAAGCAACCGCCACAAGCGTCACGCTGCACGTAAGTAATACCCAGACCGTTGCGTGAGTTCTTACGGATACGCTTGAAAGCCTGAAGCAGACGTGGTTCGATGGTAGCTTCCAGATTCTTGGCTTTTTCTCTCAGTTTTTCTTCTTCCTGCTTGGTTTCTGAGATGATTTCGTCCAGTTCGTTCTTCTTTACTTCCAGGTCTTTCTTTCTTTCTTCGAGCAACTGTTCGCTCTTTACGATTTCCTCTTCTTTCGACTTGATGCCGGCTGTATATTCACGGATACGCTTTTCGCAGAGTTCCACTTCCAGGCTCTGGAATTCGATTTCCTTAGTCAGTACGTCGTATTCACGGTTGTTACGTACGTTGTCCTGCTGACTCTTGTACTTTTCGATAGAAGCCTTGGCAGTTTCGATTTCGATTTTCTTGCTGGCTACGTTTGACTTCAGTTCTTCGATTTCAGCCTTGATTTTCTCGATACGTGTGCTCAGACCCGTTACTTCGTCTTCCAAGTCCTGCACTTCCAGCGGAAGCTCTCCTCTCAGTGTCTTGATTTTGTCAATCTCCGACAACATGGTTTGCAACTGGTAGAGTGCTTTCAGCTTTTCTTCCACACTCAATTCATTCGGATCTTTCTTTGCTTCTTTAGCCATAGTTTTCTACAAGTATTTTATGGGATTGGTATTGACACGCGTCAGCTGTGCGTCGAGTGTCGGAAACTTTTCCCGTATGATTGAATATAATAAATCTTTTGTATATTGTTCGCTTTCGTAGTGCCCTATCTCTGCAATGAGAATATCGTTCTCGTAGCTGAAATAGTCGTGGTATTTCACTTCGCCTGTCAGGAACACGTCGGCATGGGCTCTTACGGCCTTGGGCAGCAGGAAGGCTCCTGCTCCTCCACAGAGGGCGACGGTCTGGATGAGGCGTCCCGTCATGCGCGAATGTTTTACACAGCCCACCTCGAACAGCTTCTTGATCCGGCGCAGGAAATCGGTTTCGGTTTCCGGTTCTTCCAGCTCACCTATGATGCCCGCTCCTGCCTGTGTCCATTCATTCTGCAAGGGATAGAAGTCGTAGGCCGGTTCCTCGTAAGGATGTACTTCGACGAGAGCTTTTTGCACCTTCCCTTTCAGGAATGCTGGCAGCACGGTTTCAATCCGTACCTCATGCTCTTCGTGCAACTGGCCGATTTCTCCACAGAAAGGATGTGTGCCCGGCTGTGCGCGGAAAGTACCCTTCCCTTCCAGGTTATAGCTGCAGGAATCGTAGTTGCCGATGCAGCCGCATCCGGCTTCGAACAAGGCATTACGTACCTCGTCGGCCTGTGCCTGCGGTACGAAGGTGACCAGTTTCAGCAGCTGGTTTTCTTTCGGTTCCAGGATTCTTACGTTCTTCAGTCCGATTTCCTCGGCAATCTTGAAGTTGACGCCCTGCGGTGCGTTGTCCAGGTTGGTGTGCATCGAGAAAATCACGATGTCGTTCTTGATAGCCTTCAGGATGCAGCGTTCCACGTAGTCGCGTCCGGTAATCGACTTGTAGCCTTTGAAGATGAGCGGATGGTGAGATACAATCAGGTTATATCCCAGTGCGATGGCTTCATCTACCACGGCTTCGGTTACGTCCAGACACAACAAAGCCCCTGTAGCTTCCGCGTCTGTCAATCCGATTTGCAGTCCGGCATTGTCGAATCCGTCCTGTAAAGGCAGAGGCGCGAATATCTCAAGGGCATTCACAATTTCCTTAATTTTCATATTTCGCGAAAAATTTCATGCAAAGATAGGGTTTTTCGCGCACATATCCATGCAGGAAGTATTCGTTTTTGTATTTTTTCATGAATATTCCTTCACTTACGGGCATGAGAAAGCCCCGCTACACCCTTCCGGACGTAGCGAGGCTTCTCACTTATACACCTTTAAACAAAATGAATTTCTGTATTATTTGCGAGCTTCTGCAATGTAAGCCAATGCTTCCTTACATTTTTCTGTGACGTAAGTCCAGTCTTCAGCAGCTACCTTGTCTTTCGGGAACAACTTAGAACCCATACCTACGCAGAATACACCTGCCTTAATCCATGAAGTCAGGTTCTCCTGAGTCGGTTCTACTCCACCGGTTACCATCAGCTTAGACCATGGCATCGGAGCCAGCAAACCTTTTACCAGTTTCGGACCCAGTACGTCGCCCGGGAAAATCTTGCAAAGGTCGCAGCCCAGTTCCTGTGCGAAACCTACTTCAGATACGCTACCGCATCCCGGAGTGTAAGCCACCAGACGACGGTTGCAGACTTTTGCGATTTCAGGGTTGAACAACGGACCTACTACGAAGTTAGCGCCCAGCTGGATGTACAGAGAAGCAGTAGCAGGATCTACGATAGAACCTACACCCATTGCCATTTCCGGACATTCCTTTGCTGCGAATTTCACTACTTCAGCAAATACTTCGTGCGCAAAGTCACCACGGTTAGTGAATTCGAATGCACGTACACCACCGTCATAGCAAGCCTTTACCACTTTTTTTGCTACTTCTGCATCCTTGTGATAGAATACAGGAACCATACCTGTTGAACCAATCTTGTTCAACACTGCAATTTTATCGAATTTAGCCATTTTTTCTAACCTTAAATGAAATGTTGTTTGTTTGAGTGATTATCTCTGTACGCGACCGCTAGCGTCACCACCAGCCAGTGCTTCTACTTCTTCTACAGATACCAGGTTGAAGTCACCGTTGATAGTGTGCTTCAATGCTGAGGCTGCCACTGCGAATTCCAATGCTTCGCCCTGAGTAGCTTTGGTCAGCAAGCCGTGGATAATACCACCTGAGAATGAGTCACCACCACCTACACGGTCAATAATCGGGTCGATGTCGTAACGCTTAGAAGTATAGAATTCTTCACCGTTGTAAATCATCGCCTTCCAGCCGTTGTGAGTAGCAGAGAAAGATTCACGCAAAGTAGAAATTACATACTTGAATCCGAATTCCTTAGCCATGGCTGTGAAGATTCCCTTGTAGCCTTCTGCATCGGTCTTACCGCCTTCTACGTCAGCATCCGGTTTGAAGCCTAAGCAAAGTTCAGCATCTTCTTCGTTACCGATACAAACGTCTACATATTGCATCAACGGGCGCATGATAGACTGTGCTTTTTCTTTTGTCCACAGTTTTTTGCGGAAGTTCAAGTCAACAGAAACTGTTACTCCGTGACGTTTTGCAGCTTCACAAGCCAATTTAGTCAGTTCAGCAGCCTTGTCAGAGATAGCCGGAGTAATACCAGACCAGTGGAACCAGTCAGCACCTTCCATGATAGCATCAAAGTCGAAGTCGCAAGAATCAGCTTCAGCGATGGCAGAGTGAGCGCGGTCGTAGATAACCTTGCTAGGACGCATAGAAGCACCTGTTTCCAGGTAGTAGATACCTACGCGGTCACCACCACGGGCGATGTAGTCAGTCTTCACACCGTATTTGCGCAATGCGTTTACAGCTGACTGTCCGATTTCGTGTTTCGGCAATTTGGTTACGAAGTATGCTTCATGACCATAGTTGGCACAGCTTACAGCTACGTTTGCTTCACCTCCACCGTAAACTACGTCAAAGCTGTCTGATTGAACAAAACGAGTATTGCCCGGTGTAGACAATCTCAACATGATTTCGCCTAAAGTAACAATTTTTCCCATTGCTAGATATTTTTATACTTATATGATTAATAATGTAGTTCTTAGCTTGTATCACAAAAACGGTTCTTTTAGCGGTTACTTTTGAAATATCCATTTTGTGTACGCACACAAAGGTACGGTTTATTTTTTAAAAACCAAAATAAGTTATATATTTGTATCGAAAAAAATGAATTTTTACTGAATGCACAGATTTTACAATATAATAAGGTAAGAACGCATGGAGAAACAGCAAGATAGAATCCGAATCAAGGACATCGCCCAGATGGCCGGAGTATCGGTGGGAACAGTAGACCGTGTACTTCACTCCCGGAGCGGTGTGTCTGAGTCTAGCCGCATTAAAGTGGAAGAAATATTGAAGAAGCTGAACTATCAGCCCAACATGTATGCCAGTGCGCTGGCTTCGAACAAGAAATACAGATTTGCCTATCTGCTCCCTTCGCACAATGAAGGTGATTACTGGAAGGATGTGGAACGTGGCATGCAACAGGCCATCACCCGTTTTTCCGATTTCAATGTTTCTCTGTCCGACTATTATTATGACCAGTACGAGTCAGGTGCCTTTATAGAAAGTGGTATGCGCATTTTAGAAGCACAGCCCGACGGAGTCATCCTTTCGCCTACTGTAGAAGAAGAAACTGAACGGTTTGTCAGCCTGCTGCGCGAAGCCGGCATTCCGTATGTATTTATTGATTCGAATATTGCTCGGCTGGAGCCGCTGGCTTTCTACGGACAGCATGCCCAGCGGAGCGGATACTTTGCCGCCCGCATGTTGCGTCTGCTGGCTAGTGGCGAACCGGAAATTGTTATCTTCCGTCAGATAAACGAAGGACGTCTGGGTTCGAACCAGCAGCTCCATCGTGAAGAGGGCTTCTATGAATACATGAAGGAGCACTGTCCTGAACTGAAGATGTGGGAACTGAACCTCTATGCCAAACAGCCGGGTGAAGATGCTTCGTTGCTGGACGATTTTTTTGCGGCGCATCCGAACGTGAAGTGCGGTATCACCTTCAACTCGAAGGCGTACATCATCGGCGAGTATATGCAGCGTCACGGACGTACGGACTTCCACCTTATGGGTTACGACCTGCTGCGTCGCAACGTGGCTTGCCTGAAGGAAGGAGTGATTGACTTCATCATAGCCCAGCAGCCTACCGTGCAGGGATACAACAGCATTGAATGTCTGTGCAACCACCTGATTCTGCGCAAGAAGGTGAAGGACTGCAACTACATGCCTATCAACCTGATTACGACGGAAAACATCGATTTCTACTTCGATGCACATGTCAACGAATAACCTGATTACATTGCTATTAATATGAAAACAACTTATTTGAGAATCAACCCGGCCGATAACGTGGCGGTGGCTATTTCTCCCCTTCATGCAGGAGAAACCATTGAGGCAGACGGACGGGTGATTACCCTGCGCACGGATGTGCCTGCCGGCCACAAGGTGACGCTGAAGAATTTCCAGGCTGGAGAGAATATCATTAAATACGGCTACCCCATCGGTCATGTTACCGTTGATGTACCCGAAGGTACATGGGTGAGCGAGAAAGAAATCAAGACTAATCTGGCAGGGCTGCTGGATTATACTTACCAGCCTGTGGAGGTGCATACGGATATTCCTATGGAACACCGCACGTTCAAAGGTTATCGCCGTCGGAACGGAGACGTAGGCGTGCGTAACGAGATCTGGATTATCCCGACTGTGGGCTGTGTGAACGGCATCGTGAACCAGCTGGCCGAGGGACTTCGCCGCGAAACGGACGGAGGAAAAGGAGTGGATGCCATCGTGGCTTTTCCGCATAATTATGGTTGCTCGCAGTTGGGCGAAGACCATGAGAATACAAAGAAGATTCTGCGCGACATGGTGCTGCATCCCAATGCCGGAGCCGTGCTGGTAGTGGGATTAGGATGCGAGAACAACCAGCCCGATGTGTTCCGTGAATTTATCGGTTCGTATGATAAAGACCGTATCCGCTTCATGGTGGCACAGAAGGTGGACGATGAATATGAAGAAGGTATGCGCATCTTGCGTGAACTGTATGCCAAATGCTGTCAGGATGAGCGTACGGATGTGCCCCTCTCCGAGTTGCGTGTGGGACTGAAATGCGGTGGTTCCGACGGTTTTTCAGGTATTACGGCCAATCCGCTGCTGGGTATGTTCTCCGACTACCTGATTGCGCAGGGAGGTACTTCAGTGCTGACGGAGGTGCCTGAAATGTTCGGGGCAGAAACCATCCTGATGAACCGTTGCCGTACTACAGAATTGTTCAACCAGACGGTGAGTCTGATTAATGATTTCAAGGAATACTTCCTTTCACATGGAGAGCCCGTGGGCGAGAATCCTTCGCCGGGTAACAAGGCCGGAGGTATCTCTACACTGGAAGAAAAAGCACTGGGTTGCACACAGAAATGCGGAAAGAGTTACGTATCGGGCGTGATGGCCTACGGGGAACGCTTGCAGACGAAAGGATTGAACCTGCTGTCGGCTCCTGGCAATGATCTGGTAGCAGCTACTGCCCTCGCCTCTTCCGGCTGCCACATCGTGCTGTTCACTACAGGACGCGGTACGCCGTTCGGTACCTTCGTGCCTACTATGAAGATTTCTACCAACTCCAACCTGGCGGCGCATAAGCCCGGCTGGATTGACTTCAATGCCGGTGTCATCGTAGAAAATGAGCCGATGGAAACCACTTGCCGTCGTTTCATCGATTATGTGATTCAGGTGGCCAGCGGAGAACCCGTGAACAACGAAAAGAAAAACTACCGCGAAATCGCAATTTTCAAGAATGGTGTAACCCTTTGATAAACAATTGTTTATTATTTTCCTTAAAACCCATAAAAAAACGCAAGTACGTTTGTCCATGAACGTACTTGCGTTTTATTTAAAACGTCAAAGCGTTTTGATTAAAATGTACTTGCGTTTAAATGTAAACGCCTTTGCGTTTTCTTTCAAATGCAAAGGCGTCTTTTTTATCCCTCAATTTCACTCAGTTCCAGCCAACGCATGGTCTTCTCGTCCAGCTCGTCATTGAGCAGAGGCAGACGCTTGGATTTCTCGGTCAGTTCGTCTACGCTGAGTGTACCGCTGCACAAGGCTTCTTCTATCTGTTTCTTTTCTTCCTCCAGTGCGGCAATCTCTTTTTCCAGCTGTTCGAATTCCTTCCGTTCCTTGAACGTCATGCGGCGCTTGTCGTTCAGGCGGACACGCTGCGTCTTTTCTTCCTTAGGTTTGGCTGCTTCCTTTTCGTGTTCTGCCTTGGCCAGCTTCCAGTCGCGGTAGTCAGAATAGTTGCCGGGGAAATCGCGGATGTCGCCCTGCCCTTTGAATACCAGCAGATGGTCTACCACTTTGTCCATGAAGTAGCGGTCGTGGCTCACCACGATGACGCATCCCTTGAAGTTCTGTAGGTATTCTTCCAGCACCTGCAGTGTCACGATGTCCAGGTCGTTGGTCGGCTCGTCCAGCACCAGGAAGTTCGGGTTCCGCATCAGTACCGTACAGAGGTACAATCGGCGTCGTTCTCCCCCGCTCAACTTGTACACATAGCTGTGCTGTGTTTCGGGCGTGAAGAGGAAATGTTGCAGGAATTGTGAAGCCGTCAGCCGTTTGCCGTTGCCCAGTTCAATTACCTCGGCGATGTCCGTAATTACGTCAATCACCTTCATCTGCTCGTTAAACTGAAGCCCCTCCTGCGAGTAGTAGCCAAAGCGTACCGTTTCGCCGATGTCCAGCGTACCGCTGTCGGGTTTTTCCAGTCCCATCAGAATCTTGATGAAGGTGGATTTACCCGTACCGTTGTTGCCCACGATACCCATCTTCTCGTAGCGGGCAAAGATGTAGGAGAAATCATCCAGAATCTTCAGGTCGCCGAAGTGCTTGCACAAGTGGTCGGACTCAAAAATCTTGGAACCGATGTACGAAGCCTTGACATCCAGTTTCACGTTTGCGTCGTACGTGCGCTGTTTGGCCACCTTCTCCAGTTCATAGAAGGCTTCTTCGCGGTAACGGGCTTTGTGGCCGCGTGCCTGCGGCATACGGCGCATCCATTCCAGTTCCGTGCGATATAGGTTGTTGGCACGGGCAATCTCCGCATTGGTCGCTTCGATACGTTCCTGCCGTTTCTCCAAGTAGTAGCTGTAGTTTCCTTTGTAGGAATACAGCTGACGGTTGTCTATTTCAATGATTTCCGAGCACACACGGTCCAGAAAATAGCGGTCGTGTGTCACCATGAGCAAGCTCAGGCTGCCACGGTTCAGGTACTCTTCCAGCCATTCCGTCATGTCCAGGTCGAGGTGGTTAGTCGGCTCGTCCAGAATCAGCAAATCCGGTTCGGTAATCAGGATGTTGGCCAGTGCCACGCGCTTCAACTGCCCGCCGGACAGATGTCCGATTTTCTGGGAAAAATCGCGGATTTTCAGTTGCGAAAGAATCCGCTTGGCACGTCGTTCATAATCCCACGCCTTTTCGTGTTCCATCCGCACCAGCAGCTCGTCCATGCCGGGGTTGCCGGGTGTTTCCATGCACCGTTCATATTCCTTAATCAGCTCTACGGTAGAGTTGCCGTGATAAAAGCAGGCCTCCAGCACCGTCAGCTCTTCGGGATATTTCGGGCTCTGTTCCAGATAGCCCACGCGTAAATCGCGGCGGAAGGTGATTTTTCCTTCGTCGTAGCCTTCCTTACCGGCCAGGATATTCAGTAAGGTGGTTTTTCCCGAACCGTTCTTGGCTATCAGTCCGATGCGCTGTCCTTCTGCAATACCGAAAGATATGCCGTTAAAAAGGACCAAGTCGCCGAACGACTTGGTCAGGTTTTCTACTTGTAAATATGGAGTCATAATCTAATTCGTAGCTTCTAAAAATAGGATGCAGACAGGATTAGTCCATCGTCGCTTCCACTTCGTTCTTTATCCGTTCGAATTCCGCTTTCAGGTCGCATGGCTGTCCGCTCTTCGCCTTGTCCCATATCAGGGAAATTGGGTTGACCATTACTTTTGAATCGCGGAAACGCAGTGCCGGAGATTCTTTCTGTCCGTCGATGACCGTCACCCATTCCATGCCGTCCATCTCGTTGACCAGAATCACGCCGAATGCCGTGCCGAAGCTTTCCCACGCCTGACGCTGTTTGGGGTTGAAACGTCCGCTATCGATTACTTTCTGCAAGTTTTCCAAGTCGGCCGCCGTTCCGGTAAAATCCTTGGTCAGTTGTTTTTTCACTGTAGAAACGGCCCAGTCATAATTCTCGTTTATCTGATTAATTTCCAGAATACGGACCGGAATCACTTCCTTCACCGGTTTGTCGGATACATTGCGCACCTTCAGGGAAGCTACAATAGCTTCGCCAGCCTTGGGGATCTCGCCCTTGGCTACGGTGAACGAGCACTCTACGGAAATCTCTCCTCGACCGGTTACCCAGATGTGGGTGGTGTACCACACACCATTCTCCTGAAAGCTTTCGGAAGAATAGACGCAGTCCCATGAACCGACTTTCACCTTCTTGGCCCCGCGTACCTGATGCAGTTCGTCTTCCAGACATTCGTTGGCATAGGCTGACGAATTGCCCCGGTAGGCAGAAATACGGAAGTTCCCGGTCCATTTGTCAGGGTTGTAAAACAGAAAGCAGTCTTCCGAATCTTCAAACTCGCACCAGTTGTCGGGATATTCCAGTGAAAAACAGGAACCCGGAGAAATGTACTTTTTCATAACGTTTTTTGTTTTTAGTATTAGAGATAAAGGTTTATTTCAGCGGAAGAATCTCAATCCAATAATCATCCGGGTCATTGATGAAATACAGTCCCATCTGTTCATTCTCGAAGCAAACACATCCCATTTCCTTGTGGAACTTGCGTACTTCATCGTAGTCGCCTGCCACACGGAGACAAAGATGGCTTTCGTTTTCTCCCAGTTCGTAGGCTTCCGTATGGTCGCGCAGCCAGGTCAGTTCCAGTGAGAAACCCGTGCATCCGTCGGTAAGGTACACCAGGATGAAAGAGCCGTCGGCCGCTTCCTTGCGGTGAGACTCATGCAGTCCGAGCGCCTTTTCGTAGAATTGGATACTTTTTTCAAGATTAGTTACGTTGATATTGAAGTGGTCAAATCTTCCTTTTATTTCCATTGTCTTTTTATTTTAAGTTGATATAGTGGTCTAAGTTCAATGTTTCGCCGCGACGGACAGGAGTAAGAACCTGAGTCCCTTCCGATGCGGCCAAAAGTGCAAAAGCCGAAGCCTTCTCAAAAGCTTCGTCGAAGTGCATCGGTACAAATATAGTCGTTTTTATCCGTTTCACAAATTGTAAAGGCCCTCGCATGTATTCCTTTCCCAAACGAGGGTCGACCGGAAACAGCACGATATCCATTTTTTCCTTGCAGACGGCAATGTCTTCCAGCTCACGAAGGAAGAAAGCTTCGTCACGTTTCCACTCCTCCTCCGGACTTTCATCCATCCAGTGCCAGTTGTTCAGGTCGCCAGCATGGAATACGGTAGCTCCTTCCGGGGTCTGGACTAAAAAAGAGATGCCTATGTCCGTCGAGCCGAAAGCCCGCACGGTGAGATATTCGTCACGATAGGTGTCTCCTTTCGCCAGTGTGTGGAGATTTCCGTTTTCTTTGTCCTTGTCAGAAAGAGGAATGTCAGTCGAAAGCAGATAGACGATGTCAGGCCGAAGCGCTTTCCAGGAGAGTATCTGCCGGTTAAAGTGGTCGGCATGCGCATGACTGGAAAACACATACAACCGTCCTTCACGTGAAAGAAGCTGTTCGTGCACGATGCCTTTGTCGGCCGACACGGAGTCTTCGAAATAGTCGAAAATAAGCGTGTAACCTTCCCCCAGCAGGGCGAAGCCGCTATGATAAAGATAAATCAGTTTCATGAGATTGAGGTCTTATTTGGCCGCAATGGGCTGCACATACGCGCGGGTGGCCTTGTCTATCTCCAGGAACATGTAGTTCACTTTGCCCGAATGAATCAGATCCTTGTGTTCGTTGTAAATGCGGGTAGCATATTCCTTGGATTTCTCAAACATGAACTTTGATACGCTTTCCTGCGATTTTCCCGCCATTGTGGAGTCGAGTTTCTCTTCCGGGAAGAAGTCATCCAGGTTTACGTCGCCAATCATGGACGTTTCCAGGAAATGAATCTCCTGGTGCAAACGGTCGGTGTAATAACCCACAAACATGTGACCCGGCACGCGTACCAGAATCGGATTGATATTGATGGCTTTCAGCAATGAAGCAAATAGTACGCTTCCGTCCACACAGTTAATCTGTGCCGACTGAAGGGCATCGTCGAAGGTACGTACGCGCTGAGTAAAGACCACGTTGGACGACAGGCTGCTGTTGCTGATGGAGCTGTATTTGAACCCTCTTTTCTGCAAAACATACCACAAGGCATACACCTGCTTATCTACTACTTTCGGGTCCTTGCTTTGGTATCCCCAGAAACGGTTGACAATGCGTGAATCCAGTGCCTCGCGCAGCACCTGGCTGATGTTGGGATTGTCTTCGTTGACGTAGGCCGCAAAGAAATCGCTTGTGTCGTGAAATTTCATTTTGCTGTCGATGTAGCCCAACAGACATTCGTTGATACTACGTACGGAATACGTGTGCACTGCCGAATATGTCCGGTTGTTATTCACCTTTGCCTGTATGGATACGGTAACAGGCATGGCCTGAGTATTTTCCAGCAGGGCCTGATAATTCCATATTACATCTGGGAAAACCAGGTATTCCTTTCCTGATTCCGGCAGAATGAATTCAGAAACCGAATGGGCAAAGAAAGGAGTCTCAGCTAATTCTATGTGAAGTTTACTGTTGGCATGCGGACTGCGTATCTTAATGCCAATACACGATTTGGGGTTTCCCAGATAGGTACTGTCGGCCGGTACAATCAGTTGGGCATCAGTCGTAGCAGTAGACAGGATGGTGACCGGAAAGATATTTCCTCCTAGTTCGTCGGTAATTTCCAGTCCGGACGAGAAAGGTTCGTATCTGTAAATATATAAAACCGAAGCCGTTACTGTCAGAATGGCCAGTATGAAAGTGGCCAGCTTCCATTTATTCTCTCCCCAAATTGTACGCATGTTCAGTTGCATTGTCACAAAATTCCTGTTAAACAAATTGGGAGCAGACCATAAAGACATTTTCCTTACGGTCTGCTCCTTGTTACGGTTATCTTACCGCAATACTTTCAATTTCTACCAGCACTCCTTTCGGCAAAGCTTTGACAGCTACCGCAGAGCGAGCAGGGTAATCGCCTTCGAAATACTTGGCATATACGGCATTCATTTCACCGAACAGCGCCATATCTGCCAGGAACACAGTGGTTTTTACCACGTTGGCAGTTGTCAGTCCGGCTTCAGCAAGTACATTCTTGATATTTTCGAATACCTGAGTAGTCTGTTCAGTGATTCCACCTTCTACCACTTCGCCTGTAGCCGGATTTACCGGAATCTGGCCTGACAAGAATACCATGCCGTTTACTTCTACTGCCTGGTTGTAAGGACCGATGGCAGCAGGAGCCTTTTCTGTAAAAATTACTTTTTTCATAAGCGTTAATGTGTCAATTAAATTGTATTTTCAACGCTAAATTAGCACAATTCTTTTAATCCGTGGACAGAAACTGTAAAAAAAGTCCGCATTTATTCGTGTTTATAACAAAAAACACTTACTTTTGTACTCGCAATAATGCAAAAAGGTATTTGGAAACGTCTTCGTATCCAATCCGAATTCAATAAAAAACAATCAAAAATCATTGATAATTCAAATGTGTGAAAGAGGAAAGAGACCTCTGAACGGTTTGTCATGCTTCACACACCCAATATTAATAATTCATTTAACCTATTTATGTACAATATCATTCAATTAAACGACAAAAATTTGTCTGAATTGCAGCAGATTGCCAAAGAGTTGGGTCTGAAAAAGGTCGATTCACTGAAAAAAGAAGAGCTGGTGTATCGTATCCTGGATGAGCAGGCAATTGTCGGTGCGACAAAAAAAGTGGCCGCACAGCAAAACAACGAAGAACGCAAGGAAGGACAGCCACGTAAGCGCTCGCGCATCAGTATAAAGAAAGAAGGGGACAAAGTATACACGGCTACCAAAGACAAAGCACAGAAGCTGGAGGCCAATACTCCTACCCTTCCAGCACCGACTCCTTTGTTCAAGGAAATTCCTGCACCGACAGAAAAAGAGGAAATCGTGGCACCGGTTGCAGAAAAAACAGCTCAGCCGGAAGTTGCTGCTGCTCCTGCCACTGAAGAAAAGCCTAAAGCCAAGCGTGGACGTAAGCCGGGTTCGAAAAATAAATCTACTCTGGCAAAAGAAGCACAGGAAGCCGCTGAAAATAAACCCGCTGAGATTGCTGCTAAACCGGCTCCGCTTCCCATCGATGATGACGACATGGAACTTCCACCGCTCGACTTGAATAATAACGATTTCATTCCTATCGAAGATCTTCCGTCAGAGAAATTTGAAATACCTTCTGAGCTGCTGGGTAAATTTGAGGCTACCAAAATGGAGGCGCCTGTAATGCCGGCTAAAGAATCGAAACAGAAAAATCAGCAGCGTCAGGCTCGTCAGAATAATCGCAACAATCGTCCTAATAACAACAATAACAATAATCAGGGAAAGGACAACAATCCGCAGCCTGCTGCCAACCAGAACGCGCCAGAGCAACCCTCTTCTCCTTCTACCGAAACTCCTGCTAATAATGCTCCGGCACCAGCTCCCAAACCGGTAGAAAAAGTCTACGATTTTGATGATATTCTTCAAGGTACCGGCGTACTGGAAATCATGCCCGACGGATATGGCTTCCTCCGCTCTTCAGATTACAACTATCTTTCTTCACCCGATGACATTTATGTGTCACAGTCGCAGATTAAGCTGCTCGGCTTGAAAACCGGTGACGTGGTAGAAGGTACTATCCGTCCGCCTAAAGAAGGCGAAAAATATTTTCCGCTGGTAAAGGTTTCTAAAATTAACGGACTCGATCCGGCTTTGGTACGCGACCGTATTCCGTTTGATCACCTTACTCCGCTCTTCCCCGATGAAAAATTCAAATTGTGCAAAGGATATAACGACAACCTGTCGGCTCGTGTAGTTGATTTGTTTGCTCCTATCGGAAAAGGACAGCGTGCACTGATTGTGGCGCAGCCTAAGACTGGTAAGACTATCTTGATGAAGGATATTGCCAATGCCATTGCAGCCAATCATCCGGAAGTGTATATGATTATGTTGCTCATCGATGAACGTCCGGAAGAAGTAACCGACATGGCTCGCAGCGTAAAAGCTGAAGTCATCGCTTCTACTTTTGACGAACCGGCGGAACGTCACGTGAAGATAGCCGGCATCGTGCTGGAAAAAGCCAAACGTATGGTAGAATGCGGACACGATGTAGTTATCTTCTTGGACTCTATCACTCGTCTGGCTCGTGCCTACAATACGGTTTCTCCGGCATCAGGTAAGGTACTTTCCGGTGGTGTGGATGCCAATGCGTTGCATAAACCTAAACGCTTCTTCGGTGCGGCACGTAACATTGAAGGTGGAGGTTCACTGACAATTGTGGCTACTGCATTGATTGATACGGGTTCTAAGATGGACGAAGTCATCTTCGAAGAATTCAAGGGAACAGGTAACATGGAGTTGCAGCTGGATCGCAACCTGAGCAACAAGCGTATCTTCCCGGCCGTAAACATCGTGGCTTCAAGTACTCGTCGCGACGACTTGTTGCTTGACAAGACTACGCTCGACCGTATGTGGATCCTCCGCAAATACTTGTCGGACATGAATCCTATCGAAGCAATGGATTTCGTGAAAGACCGTTTGGAGAAGACAAAAGACAACGAAGAGTTCCTGATGAGTATGAACTCTTAAAAGAATATCGCATTTACATAAAGAAAAGCAGGGAGAAAATCCATGAGTGGGGTTTCTTCCTGCTTTTCTTATGATTTATATCTCTGAGTGAAAGAAAATAACTCACTTTAAAGATTATCCGCGACTGGCAATCTCAAGTATGTCTGCCGACTAACGGTTGCAATTGTTTGGCAAAGAATAATTCTATCACAGGCATAATGTCTTTCATGTCAGACGCAAATTCCAGGGCATTTAATCTGACTTCCAGTCGTAGCTCCTTTGCCCAGTGAAAGAGCTGGAGCCCCTGTGTAGTAGGTGTTTTATAGTATCCTAAGTGCTGCATTACTCGTCCCCAGAAATTTTCGTTGCATTTTCCTACGTATAAAATGTTTGTGCGTCTGTTATAGTTTTTGTAGATGACGGGAGTAACTCTTTGTCTTTTCTGCTTATACTCTTTTAAGGCCCTGATTATGTCATTGTTAGAGTGGGAAGATGTAATTTCATACCAATATAGTACAGGTCCCTTTATTTGCATCAAATCCTGAAATAAATTTTGATATTGGACGGATTGGGTGATGTCTTTACTCAGAAAGTCTTCCAAATTCTCACACTTGATATGATAATAGAATTCTTTATAGACGTTATTTCTGCGCAGGTTTTCCAGACTGTTGCATGTGTCTGATAGAAAATCGGATAATATATGATTCATCTTTACCGGTTTTTAATATATCCATGTAGATTAAAAATTTTAGGATACGCAAAAGATACGCACAAAATACGGGCATCAGAACGAATTGTGTAAGATAGAACGGCGGAAAAAATGATGTTGCGGTTTGTTTATCAGCAAGTTAAACGAAAATGGGCTTTCATGTGAATACAAAACGAAATGTGACATTACTTTACATCGGCTTTACATCTAAACAACCTAAACGTGGGCTTTTAAGACAAGATTGTTACATCACACTATAAATATCACCTAAACGGGGCTGGGATAGGCTGTAAAGGCTTATTTCGGCCTTTTTTTATGCCTGTTTAGGCGTTTAGAAATCTGTTTAAGTACCCATTTAGACGGGAAAAACAAGCGGTTTTAGAATCTCTTTCTTAAATGTTAAAAAAGGGGTTGGGGATACCTTTGGGGATACCAGTTGGGGATACCATTTTTTATTTATTTTACGCGAAAAATAAAAAGTTGGGGATACCTTTTTAACTGGTTTTAAGTCGTTTGTTTGGTATGAGATTGCTTTTTTCGTGTACTATTAGTGTGTTTTAATCTATATTTTGATATGGATAGTATTATATATTTTCGCATTGATTATGCTGTAAAATAATGTAAGTTGCTGATTTATAGTGTTTATTTGGATGATAATACGTATTTTTACGGTGAAAACGTGTGTGTGCGTGTAGAAATGATGCAGAATAGTTCAGCAGGTAGAACAGCAGGATACAATTCGCTTCCCTGTATGGTCCCCGGTTCGAGTCCGGGTTCTGCCCCAATACTTTGTGATTTTGCGTTTTTATAGGTATTAGGTTTAAAGTGAACGCTCCAGGTGAAATTTCTGGAGCATAATTTGCATGAATTAAGTGGATATATATCTTAGTAAATTAAGACTTCATTAGTTCTGAAATTGAAGCATATAGGAATATGCTACCTGAAATTAGTTTGCAAATGTTGTGAAACTTTGTGTACTTACTAGTTGAATCATGATTATGTCCTGTATGATAATTCTGACAAATAGGGCATTGATAAGGCCTTTGGTTGTCATTTCGTGTTTTTCGATAGTTCACTACAGCTCTATTAGCATCTTCTTTAGTTTTATATCTTTTCTTTTCACTACCATCAGCATTATAATGTGATCTATATTGTGGCTTCCCCATTCTTGGATTATTGCACACAGTATATGCTAAATCTCCAAAGTCAGAAATAGCTTTAATCGATGAAATCAAGTCTGCTGCTGTATTTAAATCTATTTTTCTCATCTTGTTTATGTTTGATTAAAAAAATTTTCTGATACTTCCCAAAACAGCATATACTTTTAGAATCATGCTGATGGGGATTTCCTGTTCACAAAACTCCTCGCTTTTATTAGAAGGAATAAGCCGTACATAACCTTCTTTCTGGCTTAACCTGACTCTTTTTACTGTGCGGTATTCCTCTGTGACAATGCCGTATATTTCTCCGGCTGGGAGATACTGGATAGGTGTCGTTACTTCACGAAGTGCGATGATGTCACCATTGCTTATCTCCGGTTCCATGGAGTGACCTGTGAGGTTACACCACACCACTCCTTCCTGGTTGTATGGAGGATAATTAATGTAGAAGTCAGGATTCCGCGTCTGATCATTCACAATCACATCAAAACCACCTATAAAATCCACATTAAAGTAGGGTGAACCTTCGTAAGTTTGGTTTACGGATGGATGTTTTTCTTCATTTGACTCTGCACAAAGCATGCTTCCTTCTCCTGTAAGGAGCCAATTTATATTTATATCGAAACATCTTGCGATTTTTTCTAGAAAGTCAGCTTTAGGCATTACTCCGTTTTTGTAATTCCTTACATTAGCTTCGCTAACTCCTATTAATGAGGCGAATACTGTATTTTTTCCGTTGCCAAATTTTTCTACGATAGTAGAGATTCTGTCGAAAATAGTTTCGTTCATACCTATTATTTTTAGATTAAATCGAAAAATAATTCGAACAACGCTTGTTTAATTCGAAAGATGTTTCGATATTTGCAGAGTCTTACGAAACCGAAAGACGGTCTAAAAATAGAAAATAAACTTTAAAAACGCAAATTATGGATAAAGCAAACATTCATCAGGCAACATGGCCGCAAGTTTTTTACAGAGAAAATGTAAGTAAATACTCATTTGTAAAAGCATCAGTTTACAAATAACTTTTATCAAGTGGGAGGAAATTAAATGAATGATGAAACAGATTTTATAAGACTTATAACAGGCGATAATAACCATGCCGCCAATAACAAACACAGACTATCTGAAGAGGTGTATAGGGCTAAACATGGGAAATATCCCTCTACAGTACATCTTTATATCATGAGGGCATGGTCTTACATCAAGTTATATAGTATTATATATCTTCCTATTTTAACATGGATATTAGCATTGCTGTTATTGATAGTGCTGTACACAAGACCCAATTAACATAAGAAACATAAGTCATTCTGGTAGAAATTGTAGATGTTTTCAAAGATAGGTTTTGTAGGATTTTTAATCCTTCATCGGTTATGAACAATCTATCATCTCTTATTTCTAACAATTTTATAGCAAGCAGATAATTACCTTCCTCAGTTATATCGAAATGATAAGAATGGTCTAAAAGAGTTTTATCAATATGCTTGGCAAAATCCAGAAAAATCTCAGGACCGCTTTGATTATCTCCATTATGAAGTGCTATATATTCCAAAATGGCTTGTTGTAATTGAAGTTTCTTATAGTCTCTTAAAAGGTCTGACGGATAATAAAAGAAGAATTTCATTTTAGTAAAATTTTGATTTAGTGCTACAAATGTAGCAAAACCGTTCCGGTTCGTGAGGGATAGGGACGGACTTTTAACCGAATAATAACAACAAAAACAATAAAGAAATGGCAGAAATATTAATGATGTACGGCGAACGCCGAAAGTTAGCTGAAAAGTTCAGCGTAAGTGAAGTAACAGTACGTGACGCACTGAAGTTTAGAACCCGAAGTAATGTGGCGAACATGATACGTAAGGCTGCTCTTGAAATGGGCGGTGTATTGAAAGGCGCAAGAACTCTTCGAGAGGTAATGGAGAAAGACGAAAACCAGTCTGAGGATAAAAATTTACAACCAACTGCATAAGTGATGAATCATTGCCATTCCGGTTCGCGAGAATAGGGATGGTTCCTAACTCTAATCCATAGAATCATGAAACGAATCAATACTACTACACGCTATCTGCTGCTGATACTTACAGCCGCAATACTGAACCGACTGACAGATGGAACAATGAACTTGATTATAACCGTTACCCTTTGCCTGGCACTTATACCTGCAGCAATACGTTTGGACAGAGAGGATAAGAGAGCACAGAAAAAGGAATGAATCACACACGGCTTGCAGAACTTAGTAAGGTGGCTGCCGTCCGGGTTCAAGTCCCGGAGCCGGACTACAATCTTAACGAATTAATCATGGAAATGTACGGAAACACATTATGCGTCAGCTTTACGGAGCTTGTGGGGAGCGGACTTATCAGCCAGCCCACCTATAAGAAATACATTCGTGAAGGCAAGCTTACCCTTCTCCAGCGGGGAGGTAACGGACGCGAGGCACTGATTGCCTACCGCTCCATGCCGGAACGGCTCCGTGCAGCATACGATGACACATTCAAGAATGCATACGAGGAAATTAAACAGCGTGAGCAGGAAAAGTACATCAACACACAGATTCGATTCGATGCCGAAGCGGTACGGTTCTTCAAGGAATTTGAGCCGCGTATCGAGCCTGCCAGACAACTGGAATACATCTTGAACGCCCAGGTGATGAACGAAATGGTGCGTACGGAGAAGGCACGCAGTGTGGAACACGCTAAAGGAGGTTTTTCCCGCCGTGCGGAAACATGGAGCAGCGTGCAAATCTGCTGTGAGCGTCTCCGCGAAATTACAGGACACACACTGCCGAAGAATCCGGCCCGTCTGCGCGAGAAGTTCAATGCTTACAAACGCGATGGATACGTGGTGCTGGTTAGCGGTAACTTGGGCAATAGTGCCGCACGCCGCATCGGAAAGGCCGAAGGTGCTCTTCTGCTGAAGCTTCGCCGAAGCAAGTTCCCTGTCTACACCGATATGCAGCTCTTTGAGGAATACAACCGTCAGGCGGTGCTTCGCGGACTAAAGACTATCAAGAGTCCTACTACGATGCACAGTTACTTGAACGATCCGGCGGTAATGGTTTGGTGGTTTTCTGCTGTTCACGGCGAAAGGGAATTCAAGAACAAGTATATGCCAACCTTCGATACGGTAATGCCGTCCATGCCTAACTCGCTGTGGTATTCAGACGGTACGAAGATAAACCTTTACTACCGTGCATACGATGACAGGCAGAAGCGATGGGTGGCACGAACCACCGATGTGTACGAGGTGATGGATGCCTGCACGGAACTGTTCCTCGGCTACTTTATCGGCGACGGCGAAAACTTCTACAACCAGTACATGGCGTACCGGATGGCACTGCAGACATGGAAGGTGAAGCCTTACGAGATAGTTACCGATAACCAGGGAGGACACAAGAAGCTGGCTTCGCAGGGATTCTTCAAGAAACTCTGCCATCTTCACAAAACCACGATGCCGCACAACGGCCAGTCCAAATCCATAGAGTCCGCTTTCGGACGATTCCAGCAGCAGGTACTTCACAAGCTTTACAACTTCACCGGTCAGAACATTACGGCAAAGAAGCTTTCAAGCCGTGTGAACATTGACCTGGTAATGGCGAACATCGACCAGCTTCCCACGCTGGAGGAACTGAAACAGCAATATGCCGACTGCCGCGAAGAATGGAACTCGATGCAGCATTCTACCAGCCCAACCGGCATGACCCGCATGGAAATGTACACCGCGATAGAGAATCCGCAGGCACAGCCTCTTGACGATTACGAAGCACACGAAATCTTCATGCTGTTCTCTCAGGCTCCGGTGCAATACACCAAGGAAGGTTTCATCTTCCGCATGAACAAGCAGGAATACAGCTACATGGTGTATGGTGACGACGGACTGGTAGATATGAACTTCCACCTTCAGAACGTGGGCCGTCAGTTCCTCTACCGCTACGATCCGGAAGACATGACCCGCATCGAACTCTGGGCGGTGACTGACACGGGTGCCAAGTATGCGGCCATCGCCACACCGAAAGTCACTATCCATCGTGCCACTCAGGAACGTACAGAAGAAGAAAACGCTTATCTGTTTGCACAGCTGGATGCCAACCGCCGCACACGTGCAGCCATGCACATCGCCCAGGAGGAACTGTTTATGGAAGAAGCCATGGGCGAAGCATACACAAAGCTTCGTTTGCCGCGTCCGGTGGCTGTGAGCGAAAAGCAGCTTGACGGATACCGCGAAGAAATGAAGCGTGGCACACTGGAAGCTCCGGTACCGATGCCCGAAACGGATATTCCGGAAGAGCCTGTACTGGCAGATGAACCGCTGACCTTCGCATCATCAGGAGACTGGACAAAGAAAGTATCGAACCTGACGTTCGATGAACTTGACAGCTTGGGAAAATTCTAACGATTTGATTAAACAATACTTAAATACCTATTAAAACAATGAAAGGATTAACAACAGAAATGAAAGAACAGGTGCGTAGCGCACTGATTGCCTACCGCTCAAATTACCCTACGTTGAACCGTGCCGCAGAAAGCTTGCAGGGCGTAAGTTCGGCCACCGTGAGCCAGCTCTGCAACGGAAAGTATGAACTGATCAGCGACGAAATGTTTGTACGTATCGCCACGCAGATAGGCTTTGCCTTTGACTCATGGAACCTTCACGAAGGAAAGACTTTTAAGGAAATCACTTTTACGCTGAGCGACGCACAGGCTTACAAGAACGTGACATGGATTGTGGGTGATGCCGGATGCGGAAAGACCACAGCGGCCATCGAATACCGCCGCACGCACCGAAACGTGTTCTACATCCTCTGTTCGGAAGATATGCGACGCTCAGACTTTGTGCGTGAGATAGCCAAGCAGGTAGGCGCACCTACTGACACGACCAACCTTCGCGATATGTTGGAGAACGCCATCAGCATGATTTCTTTCCTGGGAAACCCGCTGCTGATATTCGACGAAGGCGACAAGCTGACTGACAGTGTATTCAACTACTTTATCAGCATCTACAACCGTCTGGAAGGTCATGCAGGTATCGTTTTCCTCAGCACGGACTACATCAAGCGCAGAATGGATGCCGGACTTCGTTACAACAAGAAAGGTTACAAGGAAATAAACAGCCGCATCGGACGCCGTTTCTTCGATGTGTCTCCCACGGAAGAGAATGACATCTATGCCATCTGTCAGGCCAACAACCTGACCGACCGTGCCGATATAGAAGAGGTACTGAAGGATGCCAAGCGAAGCGACAACGACCTTCGCCGCGTGAAAAGATGTATCCACCGTCAGAAACGTATCATTGAAGCTCGCATGAGGAAAGGAGGAAGCAATGAATAAAGAGGATACCACACCGCCCCCACAGAAAAAGAAGTTCACTTTCGACCGCAATGCGAAGGGGGTTCGTGAACTTCTATCCATGAAGTTTGATGTGATGGATTTCAAAGGTCCCTGGTATGATGCTTTCGGCACTCCTGAACGCCGGGGAGTATGGATAATCTGGGGAAACTCCGGAAGCGGAAAGACCAGTTTTGCTCTCCAGCTCTGCAAGTATTTGTGTCGTTTTGGGCGCGTGGCATACGACAGCATGGAGGAAGGTGCCTGCCGCACCATGCAGGATGCCATCCGGCGTACAGGCATGATGGACGTAAACAAGAAGTTCCTGCTGATTGACAACGAGAATATGGAAGAACTCAGCATCCGCCTCCGGAGACAGAAAAGCCCCGACATCGTGGTAATCGACTCTTTCCAGTACACCCGCATGACTTACCGCCAGTACATCGACTTCAAGGAGCAGCACAAACGGAAGCTGCTCATCTTCATCAGCCATGCCGAAGGCCAGTTGCCAAACGGACGCGCAGCCAAAGGAGTGATGTACGATGCCAGTCTGAAAATGTACGTGGAAGGCTTCAGGGCATTTTCAAAAGGACGCTTTATCGGTCCAGTAGGATATTACGACATCGTGCCGGAGAAAGCCCGGCAATATCACGGAGAAGAATAATCTTTTCAATTGACAATTGATAATTGACAATTCATAATTAGAAATACATGAAAACAATGATGAAAGACCGACCCATTACACCTCAGCAGGTGAAGGCACTGCAAGCCCAATTCCATAAGATGGGTTTTTCAGATGAAGACCGCCACGGGTTTATCAGTCAGTTCACTTCTGGGCGCACCGACAGCACTGCCGGACTGACGAAGGAAGAAGCAGGGTTGTTGCTCACCCGATTCAACCGTGAGGAAGCCGACAGATTACGCAAACAGGCACGTGCCCTGGTGAAACAGATATTTTCTCTGTCGTTCCGTATATCCTGCCTTAACAAGAACTATACGAATGACACGGAAGCCGATTTTGAGATGAACAAAGCGAAGATAAACCAGTTCTGCCGTACACGCAGCAAGTTCCGCAAGAACCTTACTGAAATGTCACTGGAAGAGCTGAAGGAAGTAAAAAGACAATTTGAGGCAATGGCACGCAAAGAGTGAATAATTAAAAGTTAACAGTTAAAAGTTCAATATGAGAAAGCAATCAGAAATAAACCGTGCCATCGAGCACTTGAAGGCTTGCAACGATAATGTGAGCCGAATACAGTTGGAAGTGCTGGAGACGAAGCGCAGTGAATCATGGGTATTCAATCGGTATGTGCGCGACGTTCCGGAAGACGAACGCAACGAAACTCTTTTCTATGCCGCACGCGATGCAGCCCAGTTCCTTGCAGGAAAGATTGGTATCAGTTCCATCTGTCCGGATCTGGAAGACGAACCCGAAGATGAAGAGCAGGAGGAAACAATTACCCTGAGCCTTTCGGAGTACAAAAAGCTTCTTCTTCGCCTGGATAGGGTGGAACGAAGGTTAGGCCTGAGAGTGGGCGATGTGGCTCCGGCACCACGAAAAGACATTTCGGAAGCTCCCGATGAACTCATAGGCCAGGCCGATGCGTGCCGCATGATTGGGTGCGCAAAGACCACCATAAAGCAATGGGCTAACAAAGGACTCATTACCCGCTATCAGAAAGGATATAACGTGTACTACAGCAGACGTGAGTTGCTCGGAAGCCCGGTAGTGAAAGATTATAAAGACAGCAAGAAAAAAGATTAAGCTATGGAACATACAATCGAACAAATTCAGAATGACATTATGAACCGCATGCAGCAGTTTGATTTCGGCGACCGCGTAACGATACTCCGTGAGCTGGAAAACTTCTGCGGACAGCAGGCAGACGAAGCCATGAAAATGGAATATGACATGGCGGCAATGGAGGATATGAGAGATGAATAGGGTAGGATTACTTTCCGTAGACAGTGATTATCCTAATCTTGCTCTTATGAAAATTAGCAGGTATCACAGATTGAAAGGTGATACTGTTGAATGGTATAACCCACTTGATCACTATGACAAAGTGTATTCTGCTAAAGTATTCAGCTTTACTCCTGATTACGGATATTATATCAATGCTGATTCTGTAGAGTTTGGAGGAACCGGATATGATTTGGAAAAGAAACTTCCTAGAGATATAGACTTGATTCAGCCTGATTATTCAATATATCCTCAGATTGATTCAAAAACGGCATACGGTTTTATTACGCGCGGATGTCCGAACCGCTGTAAATGGTGTGTCGTCCCGAATAAAGAAGGGAAAATTTCTCCATATATGGACGTAGAAGAAATAGCTATTGACGGTAGGAATAATCTTATTCTGATGGACAACAATGTGTTGGCAAGCGATTATGGTATCACACAGATAGAAAAGATAGTGAATCGTAAATATCGTGTAGACTTCAATCAAGGATTGGATGCAAGACTTGTTACTCCTGAAATAGCTCACCTTCTTTCAAAGGTGAAATGGATAAAGCGGATACGTTTTGGATGTGATACTACTGGGCAGATTGACGATTGCGAAAGAGCCATATCTCTTCTGGAGAAAAACGGCTTTAAAGGAGAATTCTTCTTTTATTGTATTCTTCTTGACGATTTCGAAGAATCATTCAGTCGTGTAAATCACTGGAAGAAGAGAGGAGGCCGTTTTTATCCCCATTGCCAGCCTTACCGTGATGTGAATAATCACAATCAAGTGATTCCACAGTGGCAAAAAGATTTGGCATCATGGGCTGATAAGAAGTGGATATTTAGAACTTGTGAATTTAAAGATTTTGAACCACGAAAAGGGTTTAAGTGTAAAGAATATTTTTATTGAAATTTAAAAACCAATTAATTATGGCAAAAAGAACCAAGAAAACAGTAATCAGCGGAGTAAGCCGCGAACAGTACGAACAGGCATTTGCAGAATTTGCTATGGCCGACGCAAAGGCCCAGTCACTCACCGCAAAGATGGACCAGGAAATGACAAAGATCCGTGAGAAGTACGCCGACCAGTTGGCAGAACTGAACGAAACGAAAGACCGCACCTTTGAGGTCATGCAGACCTACGCAACTGAGAATAAGGACACGCTTTTCAGCAAAAAGAAAAGTCTGGAATCGGCACACGGTATCATCGGATTCCGCACAGGTAACCCGAAACTGAAGAATCGGAAAGGCTTCACTTGGGCAGCCGTAACAAACCTTTGCAAAGAGTTTCTTCCTGATTATATCCGCACCACGGAGGAACTGGCAAAAGACAAGCTGCTTGCCGACCGTGACGTACCGGAAGTTGCAGAACAGTTTGCCAATATCGGCGTAGAGGTGGTGCAGGATGAATCTTTCTACGTAGAACCAAAAAAGGAAAGCGATGCGGTCCAGACGGCCTAAATACACGTATGAACGCCGTGGTCCTCTTTGGATTGTGTATCGCAATGAATACACCCAGTCCACATGTGAAGGCACTCCCATAGCGGAGTGTCATTCACCGGAGGAAGCACGAAACAAGGTTTACCAATTAAATGGATGGAAGAAAAACAACCATGGCAGAACTAACCTTTAATTCACCAATCCGGCGCGACAAGTGGCCGCGCTGGATGATCAAGCTTCACGAATATCTTACCCGAATATATGACAGACCTATTCCGGACGTCGATTATGACGATTACGACAGGCTCAGACGGATAATATTAGAAAAAATAGTCATACTCCGGAAAGGGATGATACTGAATAGGACTTCGATATTCGTGTACATCGTAAAAGGAGACAGCGGATATGGAGTTGTTATCCTTCGAAACAACAAAGTAGCAATAACCTATTACCTGGAATAATGAACAATCGCACAAAAATCATTCTGTTCACCGCATTTTCCATCATCATCGGGCCACTGATTATTTTGGGATTCATTCTGAAACTTGCAGGAAGAATGCTCGATATACTTGGCTGGCTGTGCTGGATGGAACCACGCATGGCTCGGAAAGGATGGGATGAACTCGTACATAAAATCAAAGAATCATGGAGCACGAATTAGGAGAAACGTTCACCTGGAACGGACATGCTCTCGAAGTAGTCGAGGTGAAAGACCCGGAAGACCCTTGCAGCGGATGCTATTTTTTTGAGCATGGCATAAGCTGCTACGGGAACGGACTTGAATGTATGGACGATTCAAGAAGAGACCACACTAACGTAATATTTAAACAATCAACAAAAACAGAAGAATTATGATGCACAACTGGTTTACATGCAAAATCCGTTACGAAAAGACAATGGAAAACGGAATGAACAAGAAAGTAACAGAACCCTATCTGGTAGACGCTCTCAGCTTTACTGAAGCCGAAAGCCGTATCATCGAAGAGATGACACCTTTTATTAGTGGTGAGTTTAAAGTTTCTGGAGTTGCATTAGCAAACTACAATGAGGTTTTCTGGAGTGATGATGATTTGGCCGACCGCTGGTTCAAATGTAAACTCTGGTTTATTACACTGGATGAAAAGAGTGGAGCAGAAAAGCGTACTGCATTCAACGTACTGGTGCAAGCTTCTGACCTTCGCGACGCTATCAAGAAGCTGGACGAAGGAATGAAAGACACTCTGGCCGATTACGTGATAGCTTCCGTAGCCGAAACCGCCATCATGGACGTGTATCCATACGAAGCAGACTCCGATGTAAAACCTGAATTTAATGATGCAGACAGAAGATGAAAACAGAAAAGACCTATATCCATCGCCGCGTATGCCTCTGCCGACAGTGCGGAGGAACCGGCACTGTGACCGTGTATGCAGAGAAAGATGTGCGTAGGGAATATCCCCAGAATAAAGTGTGTCCGCAATGCCAGGGCAGCGGACGCGTCTGGCTCAGCGGAACAGTAATCAAGCAGATTGAACCTTATGCAGAACCAGAACCTTAATCTGTTCAAGCCTCGCAGGGTGGCAGCCAAAGTCCATTACAGCGCAATCAATCAGTTTATGTTTTTATGGATCAAGCACAGCCGCCCATGCGACCTGAAGGTGCAGCGTTCGAAGTAGAACCCGGAATACCTGGGCATCTGCTTCGATGTGGAAAACAACGACACAATCGACATGATGTGTGATTTAAGAACAAGTCTGAAAATTGAGATTATTGATTTATGAAAGGAATACTTAAAGAAAAATGTTTGATTAGCTTACATATATGTATTAGTCATAATGCTTTTTGTCATATTCTTCTAATTTTCTAAGGATAAGCTCCCAAATAGCAATAGGACAAAAGATAGAAGTAGAACATTTAAAATAAATATCTAATATATGTTTGTATCCTAAACTATACATTTCAGGTTGTCTTATGAGTATAAATGATGATAATAACAAGGGTAATATGGGTAAGATAATATTGGAACTATATTCTTTTTTTGCTAATATTTGGCACAATATGAGCATCAAAAAAGAATGATAAATTGATAATATGGATGCGGTTGAGGCAAATATAAATTGTAAATAGATTTCCAGTTCTTTAAATTGTGGTATATAAAGATAAAGCAAGGTAAATGTCAATGGAAGTTGAATAGCAAAACCTGTAAACACGTTCTTTTGCTCTTTGTTATAATATTTTAGAATACCCGATAAGTCCATAGTAATATTATTATTTATTAAACACCAAATTAGTAATTTATATAGAAGTGGTGAAACAAGTAGAAGTAAGAATCGAAACTGGTATTACACTACTCAAGTGGTAACTAGTAAATGAGCGTCTAAAAGATATTACTGATGTATGTCATGAATCGTTGGAATACTCAACATCAAAACATGAAGTATGAGATGTTGTATGAAGATTACAGAAATAATGTTGAGGATAGGGTATCAACTCTAGGTGCACTTTGTCGGAATATAGAATAAGCATAAAGATTAAAGGGGCTAATATTAGCCCCTTTAATCTTTATGCTTAT
>ERZ773144.726-NODE-726-length-32559-cov-7.533996_pt1 | contig 32559 bp, 31 predicted proteins | sample MGYA00580849_ERZ773144 | MGnify/ENA primary metagenome ERZ773144 (study PRJEB29015, sample SAMEA2737861) | human gut metagenome | biome: human gut; feature: human-associated habitat; material: faeces | place: China | collected 2012 ...
ATTAAGTTTTATATATTCTTCCCAATCCTCCAATATTACTGTATATATTCAGAAATTTTCCCTTTACAAATCTTAAAAAAAATAATATAATCAAACAATAAAAAATTATTATTCATTTTTTTAAAAAAAGAAAATATTTTTTTAAAACATATTAAATTTTAAGGGGGAAATCTATGAATAAAAAACTACTTGCTCTGCTCACAATGGCAGTCCTTACAGTATCAAGCTTTACTCTTCAGGCAAAAGACACAAAACTTGTGGTAGCACAGAACTCAGACGCAAAAAGTCTGAATCCTCAGATATCCAATGATATACCTACTCATAGAGTAAATATTAATATCTATGACAGACTTATTGAGAAGGATAAAGATATGAACCTTATACCTGGACTTGCTGAAAGCTGGGAACAGGCAGATCCTCTTACTCTTATTTTAAAAATAAGAAAGGGAGTTAAATTCCACAATGGAGATCCTCTTACAGTTGGAGATGTAGTATTCAGTTTAAAGAAAGCTACAGAAGCTCCTGCTTTAATGGCATATTTTGGTGACTTAGATAAAATAGAAGCTGTAGATGAAAATACAGTTAAAATAACAACAAAAGTTCCTTATGGTCCTCTTGTTAACTACCTTGCCCATGTAGGTGCTGGGATAATGAGTGAAAAAGCTGTAACAGCTGGTGGAAGCGACTACGGACAACACCCCGTTGGAACAGGACCATTTATATTTGAATCTTGGACTTCTGGTGACAGAATAGTTCTAAAAGCTAATCCTGATTATTATAAAGGAAAACCTGGAGTTGACTCATTAACTTTTAGAGTTATTCCAGAAGGGACAAACAGAACAATAGCTCTTGAAACTGGAGAAGCTGATATTGCTTATGATATAGATCCTATTGATATGGATATGGTTAAAAATAATCCTAAATTAAAAGCAGATCAGAATTCTGCTATGAGTATGACATATCTTGGATTTAATACTCAAAGAGCTCCTTTTGATAAAAAAGAAGTAAGACAGGCAATAGCTTATGCAACTGATGCTGACAGTATTATTAATGCTGTTTTTCTTAAAGCTGCTAAAAAAGCTAACTCACCTGTATCTCCCAATGTATTTGGATACAATAAAGATGCAAAACTTTACACTCAAAATATAGCTAAAGCTAAAGAATTATTAGCTGAAGCTGGATATCCTAATGGATTCAAAGCAAGAATATGGACAAATGATAAAAGTGTAAGAAAAGATACAGCTGTTATCCTTCAAGATCAACTTAAACAAATTGGTATAGATGTACAGATTGAGATTCTTGAATGGGGTTCTTACTTGGATAGAGTTGCAAAAGGAGAACATGACATGTTTATCCTTGGATGGTCTTCTAGTGCTGACTCTGACTCAGCTATGTATGCTCTTTTCCACTCTAAAAATTTAGGTGGAGCTGGAAACAGAACTTTCTATAAAAATGCAAAAGTTGATGAACTTCTTGATAAAGCAAGAGAAAGTACAGTTCCTGAAGACAGAATTAAATATTATAAAGAACTTCAAGATATAATTCAAGAAGATCTTCCTATGTTTGCACTTGTCTATCCAGATGAAATCACTGGAATGCAGAAAAATATAGAAGGATTTGTTTTCCATCCAGAAGGAACACACTATCTTGCACCAATTACAAAAAAATAATATAAATTAAAAATAAACAGCTGTCAAATTAACTTTGATGGCTGTTTTTATATTAAAAGGATAATTATTAAAGTACCCCCTTCAATCTTATTGTTGTCAAAATGAAACTCCAGTTTAAACATACTAAATCTCCTTAAATGAATGTAATTTATCTACTATCAATAAGAAATACTAATTACTTATCAATATGAAAAAGACTTTCACATAGTGAAAGCCTATCTCATAGCGTTTTTTATTACATTCATTTAAGTACCCTTTCAGGTATCTTTATTATACCACATTTTCTTAAAAAATCAATTTCATGCTTCTTTACTCTCTCTAAATTAAATTTCTATCACATATTCATCATCTATCAATATATAATCACAATCATATTTTTGACACATTTCAAAATTTTTAATATTTTCTTCTATTATCATTTCCTTTGTCCAAAATGAATCATTAACTCTTTTTTCTATAATGTTTGCATAGCCTTTTATTTTAGAGAAGTTTTTTTGAATATATTTTTCTGTCATAATAAGACAAAAGTATCTCATATGTTCCAAATATTTTTCTTCAAAATCTTTCTTCCAATCAAATGGTATATAACATCCTTCCACTATAAGATTTTGTCTGTTTTCAACTGCTGTCTTTATCATTTCTCTAACAACAGGCCACAAATAAGCAGTTAGTTCATTATTATCATTTGGAGTAAGAGTTGTTTTCCCACTCCTTATCAGTCCCATTTTTAAGTGGTCAATGGATAAGTATGGAAACTTATATTTTTCTAGTAACTTTTGTGCCATAAGTGTTTTTCCAGTATGTGAACTTCCTGCAATCAATATAATCATAAATTCTCCTCTGACTTTTATTGAACAAATTTATAAAAAAGAGGATGGCTTAAAAAATTACTTTTTACTTAGTAAGCCACCCTCACTATAATTTAAAATATTATATTATTACTCTATTTTTTCCAATTGAAATATATTTCCAGACTGTATATACTCTAAATTTCTTGTAATCTTTTCTACTGGCCAATTCCACCATTTTATTTTAAGCAACTTGTCTATTATATCATCTGAAAAACGTTTTTTTAGCACTCTGGCTGGACTTCCTCCAACAATTGCATAAGGTGGAACATCTTTAGTAACAACTGCTCTTGTCCCAATAATAGCTCCATCTCCAATAGTTACCCCTGACATTATCACAGCTTCATAGCCAATCCATACATCATTTCCTATTACAATATCTCTTCTATTATCCCATGAATCTCTTACATTCATTTTATGTCCCCATTCCTCATTAAATAATGGAAAAGTATAAGTAGATAAAGAATGCATTGTATGATTAGCACAGTTCATTAAAAATTTAGTACCGCAGGCAATGGAACAAAACTTTCCAATAATAAGTTTATCCTCATTTATTGGGTAATGATAAAGTACATTATTCTTTTGAAATCCTAAAGGATCATTATAAAAGTCATTATAAATGGTATAGTCTCCAACTTGAATACTAGGATTTGTAATTATATTTTTTAAATATACTATCTGTTTATCATTTGTTCTTGGGTATATTTTATTTATATCTGGAATAGTCATAGCAATCTCCTTTTTGATTTAATCTATTTAAAAACTACTCCAGTAAAAACAATACAAAGCTTCATTTTCCACCTCCATTAAATTAACAGAGAATATTTTATTATTATGTATATACATAATAATAAAATATTTATTTTTATTTCAAATATCCCACTAAAAGAGCTATATCATTTCCTGTAACTCCGCTTATTCTAGAAGCTTCTCCTATTGAAAGAGGTTTTATTTCTTCCAGTCCACATCTAGCTATATTAGATATTCCTTTCACTTCTGAGAAATCAAAATCAACAGGTATTTTTACTTCCTCAAGTCTTTTAAATTTCTCGATTTGCTCATTTTCTCTTTGGATAAAGATTTCATATTTTATCATTGTTTCTATCTGATTTTTTATAAACCCAGGATAATCATTTATCTCTGTTATATCTTTTAGGCTGTCATAAGTGACCTCTTTTATCTTTAAAAGATCCCCTATTTTTACACCCTTTGTAAGTTTCTGATCTGATCCAAGTTTTTCAAGAAGTGCATTAGCCTGTACCATTGGTACACTTATCTCTTTTAATCTTACTATTTCATCATTCACTATTTTTATAGAATTTTCTAGGTAATCAAGTTTTTTAGAAGATAGAATTCCTATCTCCTTAGCCTTTGTAAAAAGCCTCATAAAGGCATTATCAAACCTAAGAGTTAATCTATATTCAGATCTTGATGGAAGGACTCTATAAGGCTCTGGTGTCTTCTTATGGATTATATCATCTATAAGTACACCTATATATCCTTCACTTCTGTCGATAATAACTGGTTCCTTTCCATCTGCCTTTCTTGCAGCATTTACCCCTGCTATAAATCCCTGACATGCAGCTTCTTCATAACCAGATGTTCCATTTATCTGACCTGCAAAGTAAAGTCCTTCTATTTTTTTACTCTCCAGACTTGGATAAAGCTGAGCTGCTGGAGCATAGTCATACTCTACTGCATAACCATATCTCATTACCCTTGCATTTTCCAATCCTTCTATTGTTCTCATCATTGCTTCCTGAGCAAATGGAGGCATTGCAGTAGTAAGTCCATTTACATATACTTCTTCTGATTCTGCTGATTCCAGTTCCAAAAATATCTGATGATTTGATTTATCTGGGAAATTTATTACTTTTCTATCAAGAGATGGACAATGTCTAGGCCCATGAGTTTTTATTATTCCACTGACTATTGGAGAATATTGAAGCATTTCCTTTGCTACTTCTATTGTTTTTTCTGTAGTATAAGTTAACCAAGTAGGAACTACATTATTTCTCTCTTTATCAGTGAATATAGAAAAATATCTTGGATGTTCTTCCCCCTTTAACTCCTTCATTTTACTGAAGTCTATACTTCTTTTATCAAGTCTTGGAGGTGTAGCAGTCTGATATCTTTCAATATTTATTCCATGTTCTCTTAAACTATCAGAAAGTTTTTCAGCAGAATTTTCGCCTTGTCTTCCAGCTGAATAAGCTACATCACCTATTACTATTTTTCCTTTCAAAAATGTTCCAGTAGCCAGAACTACACATTCAGCATAATATTTTATTCCAAGCCTTGTTATTATTCCTTTTATTTTTCCATTTTCGACCATAATTTCATCTACACAATCCTGAATTATTTCAAGATTATCTGTATGTTCTAAAATTTTTCTCATTTCTGTCCTATATAAATATTTATCTGCTTGTCCCCTTGTTATTCTTGCAGCAGGACCTTTACTTTCATTAAGATGTTTTAACTGAAGATTAAATTTATCAGTATGTCTCCCCATCTCTCCACCAAGTATATCCATTTCAGCAACAAGATTACTTTTTCCAGGTCCTCCTATTGAAGGGTTGCATGACATCATAGCAATAGTATCAAGATACAAAGTAAACATAGCTGTTTTCTTTCCAAGTCTTGCTGCTGCCAGACTTGCTTCTACTCCACCATGTCCTCCTCCTACTACTATCACTTCATATTGTTTCATCTCCATTTTTTGTTTCCTCCAAATCTTAGGTATTAAAAGTAAGAAGAGAGTGACTAATTTTAAGCCACTCTCATTTATTATTTCCCTACACAGAAATTACTGAATATGTGATCCAGCAGATCTTCACTCGATATCTCTCCTGTTACTTCAGATAATGAATCCAAAGCTCCTTTAATATCAACTGCCATTAGATCCATAGGAAGTCCATTCTCTATAGTTTCAAATATATTTTCAATAGACTGCTTTGTTTTTTCTAGGGCAGACTTATGTCTTATATTTGTTATTGTCATCTTTTGAGAACTGTCTTCTACATTTTCCTCAATGATATGGTTATATATTTCCTCTTCCATCTCATCTATTCCTTGATTTTTTATAGCTGATATTTCCAGCCATTTATTTATCTTAGTCAAAGGTGAAAGATCTATATCTTCTCTTATATCTATCTTGTTCAGTATCCCTATAACTTTTTCAGCTTTTATAGCTTCATGTATTCTCATATCTTCCTCATCTAAAGGTCTTGAACCATCTACTACAAATAATATCAGATCAGCACTTTCTATGAGTTTTTTAGATTTTTCCACTCCAATGTTTTCTACAAGGTCATCTGTTTTTCTTATACCAGCTGTATCTACCAATACAAGTGGTATCCCTTTTAAGTTTACTACTTCTTCTATTACATCCCTTGTAGTTCCAGCTACATGAGTTACTATTGCTCTTTCCTCTTTCAATACAGAGTTAAGTATACTTGATTTTCCAACATTAGGTTTTCCAACTATTGCAGTTTTTATCCCCTCTTTTATCATTTTTCCTTTATCATATGATTTAATAAGGGCATCTGTAGTATCCATTACCTCTCTTAAATTATCTACAAGATTTTCTGGAAGAGGGTCATCTATCCCTTCTTCAGGATAATCTAATACAACATTTATATGAGCAGCTACATCCAACACCAGTTTTTTTAAGTGTCCTATCTGCTCTTTCAAATCTCCTCTCAATTGGTCCAATGAAAGAGATACTGATTTTTCTGTTTTTCCATGGATTATATCCATTACTGCTTCTGCTTGTGTCAAATCTAATCTTCCATTTAAAAAAGCTCTTCTGGTAAATTCTCCACTCTCTGAAAGTCTTGCTCCATTTTTCAATACTGTTTCCAGTACCTTTTCAGTAATAACAAAACCTCCATGGCAGTTGATTTCTACCATATCTTCTTTGGTATATGTTCCTGGTGCCTTCATTATAGAAACCAGAACTTCATCTATTAGATTTTCATCATCATACAGATGACCATAATTTATACTAAAATTTTTTAAATCTCCAACTGCTTTCTTTGATTTTGGTCTAAATATTTTTCCAAGTATCTCCAAAGCATGATTTCCTGAGATTCTTACTATTCCTATACCACCTTCACCACGAGGTGTAGAAATAGCTGCTATTGTATCGAAAAGCATGGCTCCTCCCTATTTTTTCCTTTTGATAACTATATATCTTTTAGGGTCTCTACCTTCACTGAATGTATCTAGTTCTGGATATTTATTTACAACTTCATGTATTACTTTTCTTTCTCTAGGAGGCATTGGATTAAGTCTTACAGCTTTATTAGTTTTCAATGCCTTTTCAGCCATTTTCTTTCCTAATTCTCTTAAAGTCTGATTTCTTTTTTCTTTAAATCCTTCAACATCCACTTCTATTCTGTACTCTTTTAACAGAGAATTCAATAGATATTCAAAACTATTTAAAGTCTTTCCTTTTTTCCCTATTATTATTCCATTGTCTTCTCCATAGAGATTAACAAGATATGTTCTGTCATGGACTTTATTTACATCTACACGAAGGTTAAGCCCTATATATTCAAGAAGCTCTTTAGCCTTAGCTTCAACAAGATCACTTGCATCTACTGCTTCTTCCAGTTTTTCCTTTACTGTTTCTTTATGTTGTTTTTCTTTTACCTCTGTTTTTTCTTTATGCTCTTTAACTTCTTTTTTCTTGTATTCTTTTATTTCTGGTTTAACCTCTTTTTTAGGTTCAGTTTTTATAATTTCTTTTCTTAATTCTTTATCTATTTCTATCTCATAAATACCTTCTCTGTTAAATAATCCTAGAAAAGATAGGCTTTTCTGTTTTTCTTTTACTTTTACTACATGTTCTGGTGATGCTTCCAATATTTTTAAAGCTCTAGTTATAGCTTGTTCCTTATTCATGGCTTTGATTTCTATAACATTACTCATAAATTACTCTCCTTTTTTCATGATCAGATACTGCTGAATAACTCCTGCCAAACTTGATGTCAACCAATAAATTTGCAATCCAGCTGGCATTTTATAAGAAATAAATACCATCATGATAGGGAACATATACATCATATTCTTCATTTGAGGATTATCTGATGATCCCATCACTTTCTGCTGTACAAATGACACTACCCCGTTTAATACTGGAAGGATATAATAAGGATCTGGCTGAACAAGCTGCATCCATAAGAATGTTGAATCCTGAGGTACAATTCCTCCTCTTAATACTCCAAAAAGTGCCCATAATATAGGTAATTGAACCAATAAAGGAAGACATCCTCCCGCTGGATTAACTTTATGTTTTTGATAAAGTTCCATTGTTTTCTGGTTAAGCATTTTAGAATCACCTTTATACTGCTCTTTTATTTTATCTAATTCAGGCTGTAATTTCTTCATACTTTTCATAGACTTATCCTGTTTTAAAGTCAATGGAAGAAGTATTATTTTCATTAAAATTGTCACTCCAATAATAGCCAGTCCAAAGTTTCCTGTAAGATTATGCATAAATAATAACATAGACTCAATGATTCCCTTTAATAATCCATAAATATAACTCATTTATCCTCCCGAACTTTTTTCTTTTCTTTTTTTTCAGGTACAGGGTCAAACCCTCCTGGGTTGAATGGATGACATTTTACTATCCTTTTTATTCCCAGATATACACCTTTAATAACTCCAAATCTCTCAACAGCTTCATATGTATAAGCTGAACAAGTAGGAATAAACCTGCAGTTTTTTCCTAAAAATATTGATATATACTTTTGGTAGAATTTTATCATACAAAGTATAATTTTTTTCATATTTAATTTTCCTGACTTTTAAAAAGTCTGCTGCTCTTCATTACTTTCATGAGATCTTTTTCCATATCCTGATACTTGAGAGTTTTTACTTTCTCTCCAGCTGTCCTCTTGGCTACGAAAATGATATCATATCCGTCCTTGAGCTGATCTTCAAATTTACGATAATACTCCCTAAATAATCTCTTAAGCCTATTCCGACAAACCGCATTTCCAGTTTTTTTACTTACAACGAAACCGCATCTCTTCAAATTTTCTTCATTCTTTTTAAAAAAAATAAGAGAGTAATAACCAAAACTTTTTCTTCCAGAATTGTAGATTATTTGAAACTCTCTGTCTTTTTTTAAATTATTCATAGTTATAAAACTCCCGATAATTTTGAATTATTTTTCCACGATAACTATCTCTTGTAAAAACCCGGTGGTTTAAAACACCGGGTTCTATGCTGATAATACTTGTCTTCCTCTAGCTCTTCTTCTTTTTAAAACTTTTCTTCCGTTTTTAGTAGCCATTCTAGCTCTGAACCCGTGATCTTTCTTTCTTTTAGCTTGATTAGGTTGGAATGTTCTTTTCATTTTTTCACCTCCAAAAAAATTCTATATTTCAGATAGTAATTTTAAAGGAAAATTCTTGTTTTGTCAAGTAATTATTAGAAAATTTAATAAAATTTTAAAGAATTTATCCAAATAGAAATCTATATTTTTTATTATTGCCTATATACATATATTAAGAGATTAGTTTATTATAAAGAATTACAGTGTATTTTTACTGATTATTTTTTATATTATTTTCTTAAAAAAATATAAAGAGACCAACCATAAAAATATATTAGTTGTTATATTGTTTTTTTGTTTAATGTAATGACCAATATAAAAAATAGATTATCAAAAAACCATTGATATTGTTGAAGATATATTCAAAAAAGAAATGTATTTTATTTTTATTGATATACACATTGAGTATCCCAGTAAATTCAAGGACTAAAAAGAATAAAAATTCTGAGACTACTCAAAAAATATGAGAGTAAAAGTATCAAAAAATATTATTATCAATATACACATTAGAAAAACTAACATTTTCAATATGTTAAAAAAAATATTATTATCCATATACATTTTTAATCTTTATTTTATTTGAATTTTATGTTAAAATAAAATTCTGTTATTTATTATTGAGTATATACAAATGATAAAAGCCTTGATTTTTAAGGGATTATAATAAAGTTAAAAAAATTTTCTTATTAAGAGTGTATGTTAAAATTCCTTTAAAATCAAGAGCTTATCTTTATACAAATTTGATATACTTATGATATAAAAAATATTATTGTGGATATACATAAAAAATGTTATATTATTGATTATATACATTTTATTTAGAGTATGACACTTTTACTTACATAAGATTTAGAGGGGAGATTAATTTATGAAAAAAGATGACTCTACAGATAATAATTTTGAAATTTTAGATAGTTTCAAGATCTCACAAAGCGGATCATTAGTAGAAGACATAAGAAATATTGAAATAAAACTAAATACAGTTCCTGATATAGAAGTGAGAGAAGTAGTTATCAAAGAGACAGGAAACTTTTTAAATCTTAAAGAGAATATAATAAATATTCCTGTAGAGATGATTGTATTTCCTTTTTTTACTCCACAAAAACAAAATAAAAGAGTGAACTTTCAATATTCATTTGAAGATTTGGGAGTTACTATGTATTGTACTCTTGTAGCAAAAGATAATGCCGATAAAGTTTTTCAGCCTTCAACATTTGAGGAAAAAATATATACATATTTAATATCAATGTATGAGATAAAAAAAGAAATAGAAGATTCAGATGAATATATAGAATTTGAAATTTCTGATTTTATAGTGAGTTTTCTTGGAAATAAGATGAATAGGACTTATTATTCAAAAGTGGAGCAGGCTTTGAAAAATCTAAAAAATACAGAGTACCAATTTATAGTGTCCAATCATACAAAATTGGGAAAATATAAATTTGAAGATGAAGAATTTAAACTGCTTACTTATCAAAAACTAAAAAAAGGGAAAAAAATATATTACAGAGTTACTTTGAATAAAAATATAAGACAGAAGATAAAAGATAAGAGATATATAAAATATAATTCCAAATCTCTTTTAGAAATACTTACAAAAGATCCAATTGCAGGAAGAATATATAAGTACATAAGTAAAATAAGATATGAAAGTATGGATGGAAGAATAAATCTTAGAACTCTTGCAGCTATAATTCCTCTAAAAACAGAGCAGGTTACAGAGAGAGTAAATAAGAATGGGGAAATAAAACAGTATATATTATGCAGAGTTAAGCAAGTACTGAAAAGAATAGAAAAAGCTTTTGATGTACTTGTAGAAATGGGATATATTATTCAGTATAATTCAGATTATGTAAAAGAAGAGGACAATTATTATATCAATTATATTTTTAACAAGGAAAAAGATGGAGAATGCCATGTATCTTCATTCCTTGAAAATAAAACAGGAAGAGATATGGGAAGAAAAAGACCAGCAGCTCTTGCAGCTAAGAATAACATGGAAATAGAAGATGCTGAAGTAGTGGAATACAGCTCAGGAGAAAAAATATCTAAACCTGAAACTAAGCATAAAGAACCAGCAATAGAGTTTCCAGAAGGAATAATGGAAAAGATGCAAAAGGCTAAAAGGAATATTTATGTACAGAGAGCATGGGATAGAAGAACTGATAATAAAATAAAGAAAATATGCAGAGAAGAGGGAGAAACAACAGCAAAAGAAGTGCTTTCTATTTTGTATAAAAACCTTAATGGAAATATAAAGACAACTCTTGTGCAGTATATTAATGGTATTCTTAAAAATATTTCTGCAGATGAAAGCAGCAGTAATAAACAGAATCTTACTCTTTTCAATAATATTGTAAAAGAAAAAGGGTTAAAAAGTAAAAAGAAAATCAATCAGGCTAGAAGAAGTGTAAAGAAACCTGTTATAAGCAGTATAAAAGATATAATAACTGATACTGATATACCTAAAGATTTAATGGCAGAATATAATAATTATGATGAGTTTGAAAAATTAAAGATAGAGGAAAAGGCATTGAAAATATGTTCACAGGAAGAAGGGATAGATGTCAATTTTCTTCTGACTATGAAATCAAAATCTAAGAATATATACCTAAATACTATAAAAAGGTATATTGAAAGAGTTATAAAAGATGAATAAAAAAATTAGCTGATCAGAAAGTTTTAAAGGCAGATTCTTGATCGGCTTTTTTATTAAAAAAGATGTTTTTATTATTATCCATATACATGTTTTTGAAATATTAAATCTATCAAAATATTAAAAATTATGGTATTATATATAGTGGCATCGTATTGCTTGAGTATAAATTTTTTAAGGGGGAGAAATGGAAGAGGTAAAAATATCTACTGAATTTATAAAGCTGGATCAATTTTTAAAATGGACTGGGGTATGTGATACAGGAGTAGATGCTAAATTTTTTATAACTGAAGGAAATGTAAAAGTTAATGGAGAATTAGAGATAAGAAGAGGTAAAAAACTTTACCCTGGAGATAAAGTTGAAACTGAGGGAAAAGTTTTCATAGTTAAATAGAGAGATATTGATTGGCCTGAGGTGAAAGGGTTGGAAATACTAGAGATAAATTATGTGAATTTTAGAAATCTTCAAGATGGAAATGTAAAATTTTTTCCAAAACTTAATCTTTTTTATGGAAAAAATGGTCAAGGGAAGACAAGTCTGCTGGAAGCTTTGTATTTTAACTCTACAGGTAAAAGTTTCAGAACTACTAAAAGCAGTGAAATGATGAAATATGGGCATAAACGAACGGGGGTTTATGTAGTTTATAAAGATAACATAGGAGAAAAAACCCTTACTGTAAAATTTAATAATGAAGATAAAAAAGAATACAGCTACAATGGGAAGAGAGTACAGTATGATGACTTTTATGGAAAACTCAATGTAGTTACATATATTCCTGAAGACATAGTACTGATAACAGGCTCTCCTTCTGTCAGAAGGAATTTTTTTGATGGAGAGATAGCCCAGACCAGCAGTGAATATTTTCAAGAGTTGAAAAATTTCAATAAAATTTTGAAAATAAGAAATAAATATCTTAAAGAAAAAAAGCATAAAGAACCAGAATTTGCCATATATCAAGATGAGTTTGTAAAATATGGAGCAAAAGTAATAGAAAAAAGAATGGAATATGTAAAGAAAATATCTATTATACTTAATCTTAATTACAGAAAACTTTTTGATGATAAGAAAGAACTGAGTCTTCAATATCAATGTCATCTTGGAAATACTAAAAAGATGAATCTAAAAGAAATAGAAGATGCTCTTAGGAAAAGAACAGAGGAAAGGCTGGGGCAGGAGTTAAGATATGGATTTTCACTTTCAGGACCACAGAAAGATGATTTTTTATTTTTTCTAAATTCTTATGAAGCTAAGTCAACAGCTTCTCAGGGAGAGAAAAAATCAATTATTTTTTCACTGAAACTTTCAGAGATAGATATGGTATTGAGAGAAAAAAAAGAAAGTCCAATACTTATAATTGATGATATATCTTCTTATTTTGATTCTAATAGAAAAGATAGTATACTAAATTATCTGGAAAAGAGAAATATACAAGTGTTCATAAGTTCTACAGGTGAACTCGGAATAAATACTGAAGATTTCTATGTGGAAAAAGGTGAGATCAGTTATGATAGAGATAGAAAACATAGGGAGAATGATAGAAAGGGCAATTGAAAAAAGCAGAAGACTGAAAGAGGGGATTTTAAAAGCTCAATGGAAAGATGTAACAGAAAAGCTTTCTGAAAAAAGTCAAGTTCTCTACATAAAAGAGGATGTACTTAATGTTGCTGTTGAAAACTCATCAATACTTCATTTTATGGAGCTGAATAAAAAAAAATATATAGCCAAAATTAATGAAATATTAAATGGAAATATAGTAAAGGATATATCATTTCGTATCTCTAAAATAAAAGAAAACGAGATATATAATGATGTGTATATGGATAATAATAATTTATCTGAAGATGAAATTTCAGAAGATGAATATTTAGATATAGATTTTAATGAGATGAACATATTTCAAAGAATAGAGCATTTGAAAAAATCTGCTGAGAAAAAAGAACAGCGGTTATTAAAAGCTGGATATAAAAAATGTCCAGAGTGTGGGGCATATTTTAAAGGCAGTGAATACATGTGCAAGATATGTCGGGATAAAAAAGGCAGAGGATAAAATATGTATACTTATTTAGAAAATGAACTTGTGATACCAGCAGAAAACATTATAATTATTATTGATTATATACATTTGAAAAATAACTGTAATACTGAGTTTTATAATAATGAAGTAAAAAATAAAAAATTAATAAATTTAGCTCCAGAAGAGGAGAAAAGTGCAGTGATAACTAATAATGAAATATATTTTACATCATATGCATTATCAACTCTGATGAGCAGAGGGAATGAGTATCTTAGAATAAGCGGAGGTAGTAATAGTAATGAGTAGTAATTATCAAGCGGAAAATATTACGGTCCTTGAAGGACTGGAGGCTGTAAGAAAAAGGCCTGGAATGTATATAGGTACCACTTCTGAAAGAGGGCTTCATCATCTAGTATGGGAAATAGTAGATAATGCTGTAGACGAAGCTCTTGCAGGATATTGTGATAAAATTATAATAAATATACTTCCAGACAATATTATAGAAGTAATTGATAATGGAAGAGGAATTCCAGTTGGTATCCATCCTAAGTACAATAAATCAGCTCTTGAAATAGTACTTACTGTACTTCATGCAGGAGGGAAATTTGAAAATGACAACTATAAAGTATCTGGAGGTCTTCATGGAGTAGGGGTATCAGTAGTAAATGCTCTTTCATTATGGACAGATGTTACTGTAAAAACTGATGGAAAAATCTGGTACCAAAAATATAACAGAGGTATACCAGAAGAAGATGTAAAAGAGATTGGCGTAACAACAGAACACGGAACAGCAGTAAGATTTAAGGCTGACCATGAAATATTTGAAACACTTATTTATGATTATAATACTTTAAAAAATAGATTAAAAGAGCTTGCTTACTTAAATAAAGGCTTAGAAATCCATCTTAGTGACAGCAGAAAAGAGCCTTATAAAAAAGAAGAGTTTAAATTTGAAGGTGGTATAGTAGACTTTCTTAAAGAGATAACAGAAGAAACTGAAAAACTTATACCAGAACCAATATACATGTCTGGTGAAGTGGATAATGTAGCTGTAGATATTGCTTTTCTTTATACTGTGAATCAGGCAGAGGTTATATATTCTTTTGTAAATAATATTAACACTCATGAGGGAGGAACTCATGTAAGTGGATTCAGAACTGCTCTGACAAGAGTAATAAATGATGTAGGAAAAGCTCAAGGATATCTGAAAGAGAAGGATGGAAAACTTCAAGGGAATGATATTAGAGAGGGAGTTACTGCAATTGTTTCAGTGAAAGTGCCTCAGCCTCAGTTTGAGGGTCAGACTAAAACAAAACTTGGAAACTCTGAAGTTACAGGTATAGTATCAACTTTAGTTGGAACTAATCTGAAAATAGTATTAGAAGATAATCCTAATGATACAAAAATAATAATAGAAAAAATACTGAATTCTAAAAAAGCCAGAGAAGCAGCTCAAAAAGCTAGAGAACTGGTACTTAGAAAGTCAGTTTTAGAAGTTGGTTCACTTCCTGGCAAACTCGCTGACTGTTCATCAAAAAATCCAGATGAATGTGAAATATATATAGTTGAGGGAGATTCAGCAGGAGGATCAGCAAAACAGGGAAGAGACAGATCACATCAGGCTATACTTCCTTTGAGAGGTAAAATATTGAATGTTGAAAAAGCAGGACTTCATAAATCACTTGAAAATAATGAAGTAAGAGCGATGATAACAGCTTTTGGTACAAGTATTGGAGACAGCTTTAATATAGAAAAACTTAGATATGGAAAGATAATACTTATGACAGATGCCGATGTAGATGGTGCTCACATCAGAACATTGCTTCTTACTTTCATATATAGATTTATGGTAGATCTTATCTATAATGGAAATGTATATATCGCACAGCCGCCTCTATATAAAATAACTACTGGTAAGCAAATAAGATATGCTTATACTGACAGAGAACTTAAAGAAATAACTGATGTTTTTGAAGGAGATGAAAAAAAATATACTCTTCAAAGATATAAAGGACTGGGAGAAATGAATCCTGAACAGCTTTGGGATACAACTATGAACCCTGATACAAGAACACTTCTACAGGTGACTATAGATGATGCAAGGGCAGCAGATATGCTGTTTGATAAATTGATGGGAGATAAAGTAGATCCTAGAAGAGAATTTATAGAAGAGAATGCAGTGTATGTGAAAAATCTTGATATCTAATAATATGTATATGGATAATAATAAAATATTAACTGTGTGATAAAATTTCAGAATCAAAGATAAAATACGCATAGACTGCTTTAGAAGCTGAGAAATTTTAGGAGGATTAATAATGTCAAATGTTAATAATAGATATATAGAAGACGAGATGAAAGAATCATATCTCGATTATTCCATGAGTGTAATTGTCAGCAGAGCACTTCCAGATGTAAGAGATGGAATGAAGCCGGTTCACAGAAGAATACTTTTTGCTATGAGTGAACTTGGAATGACTTATGATAAAGCATATAAAAAATCTGCCAGAATCGTTGGAGAAGTCTTAGGTAAGTATCACCCACATGGAGACTCAGCAGTATATGGAACAATGGTAAGAATGGCTCAGGATTTCAACTACAGATATTTACTTGTGGATGGACATGGAAACTTCGGTTCGATAGATGGAGATTCGGCAGCAGCCATGAGGTATACAGAAGCAAGGATGGCAAAAATCAGTAATGAACTTATAGATGATATAGACAAGAATACTATTGATTTCAGAAAGAACTTTGATGATTCGTTAGATGAACCAACAGTTCTTCCAGCAAAACTGCCAAATCTGCTTCTAAATGGAGCAACAGGGATAGCAGTAGGGATGGCTACAAATATTCCTCCTCATAATCTCGGAGAACTTGTAGATGGAATACTTGCTCTTATAGAAAATCCAGAACTTACTCCTTTGGATCTTATGGAATATATAAAAGGACCTGACTTTCCTACTGGAGGAATAATTGATGGTCAAAAAGGTATCAGAGATGCCTATATGACTGGAAGAGGTAAAGTAAGAGTAAGAGGTAAAGTAGAGATAGAAGAACATAAAAGTGGAAAAGCTTCCATTATTATCAAAGAAATTCCATATCAATTGAATAAAGCTACCCTTATTGAAAGAATAGCTGATCTTGTAAAAGATAAGAGAGTAACTGGAATAACAGATTTGAGAGATGAGTCTGACAGACATGGTATCAGAGTAGTTATAGAGGTTAAAAAAGGTGAAGAGCCAGAACTTATACTAAATAAACTATATAAATATACAGAACTTCAAAATACATTTGGTATAATAATGCTGGCTCTTGTAAATAATGCTCCAAGAGTACTTAACCTTAAAGAAATACTTCATGAATATTTAAAGCATAGATTTGAAGTAGTAACTAGAAGAACTAAATTTGATCTGGATAAAGCTGAAAAAAGGGCTCACATATTACAAGGTTATAAAATTGCTCTTGATAATATTGATAGAATAATTGAAATTATCAGAGGATCATCAGATGGAAACCAAGCAAGAGAACTTTTAATAGAAAAATATGCTTTCTCTGATGTTCAAGCCAGAGCTATACTGGATATGAAACTGCAAAGGCTTACAGGTTTGGAAAGAGGAAAAATTGATGCTGAACATGCTGAAATTGAAAAATATATAGCCGAATTAAGAGAAATTCTTTCTCATGATTCTAAGATATATGAAATAATCAAAGAGGAACTTCTTTATTTAAAAGAGAAATATAATGATAACAGAAGAACTCTTATTGAAAATGAAAGAATGGAAATACTTCCAGAAGATCTGATAAAAGATGAAAATGTAATACTTACTCTTACAAATAAAGGATATGTAAAGAGAATGGAAGTAAGTAAGTATAAGGCCCAAAAAAGAGGTGGAAAAGGAGTAGCAAGTCAAAATACTATAGAAGACGATTTTGTTGAAAGTATAGAGTCTGCTTCTAATTTAGATACTCTTATGATATTTACAAATCAGGGAAGAGTATTTAATATAAAAGTTTATGAAATTCCAGAAACTTCTAAACAGTCAAGAGGAAAACTTATGAGTAACATCATCAGAACGAGGGAAGATGAGAAAATAAGAGCTGTTATTAAAACAAGAGATTTCTCTAAGGATAATGAAGTGGTATTTGTTACTAAAGAAGGACTTATTAAGAAAACTAATCTAGATGAATTTAAAAATATTAATAATTCTGGATTAAAAGCTATCAAATTGAAGGAAGATGATGATATAATATATGTAGGACTAATAGAGAAGATTGATCAGGAGCAAGTATTCATTGCAACAAAACAAGGATATTCTATTAGATTCAATAGTGACAATGTAAGACCTACAGGAAGAGATACTATGGGAGTTAAATCTATAACTCTGAGACCTGGGGATTCAATTGTGTCAGCACTTCTGATTAAAGATGAAGGCGGAAGTATTCTTACAGTAACAGAAAATGGATATGGTAAGAGAACAAGAATAGATGAATATCCATTACAAGCCAGATCTGGTAAAGGAGTAATAAATATAAGATGCAATGCAAAAACTGGAGCAGTTGTATCAGTACTTCCTGTAACTGAAGGAGAAGAATTAATGGCCATCACATCTTCTGGTATAGTTATCAGAATGCCTCTTGATACTATTGCGCTTTATGGAAGGGCTACTCAGGGAGTAATTATAATGAAAGTTGATGGAGCTGAAAAAGTGGTATCAATAACTAGAGTACAGTCTGAAGAGGAAGAGGATGAAACATCAGAATCTAGTTCTGTAGAAACAGAAGATAATATAGAAGAAGCAGAAATAGTGGAAACAAAGGAAGACTAATATTTTAAAAATGGGGTGGTATATATGAGAAAAGCTTTACTATTATTTGGAAATGAAATGGAAAGAGATAATCTTATTGAAAGTGCAGTTTATTTACAAAACAGTTTAGGCTTTAAAATCATGCCTCTTTACATCAAAGATATGTCTAGAGACAAAATAATAGCTGCTTCTACTGATGGAATGATGATGAGTGGAAGATCACCTTTCATTATGCAAGGCTGGGCTGATATGGAGAAACAGGAGATAGAAGATATTGAAAAGATTCTAAAATCAAAAGGAATTAAAGCTGAACTTGAAGTAGATATTGGACTTGTTCCTGAAATAGTAACTGACAGAATGAAGAGCTGTGATACCCTTCTTATTGGAAAAAACGAAGCTATTACTGAAAGAATAGTAAGTATCTTAAAAGGAAATTATAAGTCTATAATATTTATAGGAGAAAAACCTTTAAAAGGAATGGAGAAGATAATTATTGCCAATGATGATGGAGTAAAAATCAATAGAAGCTGTTATCAGTTTACTAATCTTTTCCCAGAAGTTAAAGAATTTACTTCATTTGTAATCAATAAGGAAATTGAAGAAAATCATTTGTTAGATTATCTTGAAGGAAAAGGAAAAGTTGTAAATCATGAAGTGCTTAACACAGCAGATTATGATGAAGTTCTAAAAAAAATAGATGAATATGATTTCTTTGTAATGGGAAATCTAAGCAGAAGTTATTTCTTTGAAAAGATAATTGGAAAAAATGGTATAAAGTTATTAGAAAAGAGTAAAACGCCTATATTCATAGGATAGTTTTTAGATAGGAATAGATCATGAAAATATTAGTTATATCAGATTCACATGGAAGACTGGAAAAATTAATTTCTATTTATGAAAAGGAAAAACCTGACATGGTAATATGTGCAGGAGATTTCAGTGATGATGCTGAAGAACTTTCATATGTCTTTCCAGAAAATACCTACCATATAGTTAAAGGTAATTGCGATTATTATGACATGCAGAGAAGTGATGAGATGGTTCTTGAGCTAGGAGAGCATAAAGTCTTCCTAGCTCATGGTCATCATTACAGAGTAAAACTGGAATATGAAACAATAGAAAAAAGAGGAAAAGAGCTGGGATGTGATGTAGTTATATTTGGTCATACACATAGACCATATCTTGAAAAAAAGAAAGGTATAACCCTTTTTAATCCAGGGGCTGTACTTGGAAATGATTATGGAATAATAAAAATAAATAAAGAAAGTATTGATTTTCTTCTAAAAAGAATTTAAAATAATTAGATATATAGAAGATTTTTAGCCTTTGACATAGGGAGGAAAAATGAAGGAAAAGGTAGCACAATTAAAGGAACAAGCACAATCTAGCATAGAGAGCGCTGCTTCTTTACAGGAGCTGGAAGAAATAAGAGTCAGCCTGCTAGGTAAAAAAGGGGAACTTACAGAGATTTCTAAAGGAATGAAAAATCTTTCTCCAGAGGAAAGACCTATTATTGGTCAGCTAGTAAATGAAACTAGAGAATTTATCAGTTCAATACTGGATGAAAAGAATAACCAATTGAAAGAGAAAGAAAAAAGAGCAAGATTAGAACAGGAAATTATTGATATCACACTCCCAGGTGAAGATATTGAACTGGGAACAAGTCATCCTATCACAGAAACAATGAATTTTATGAAAGATATATTTATTGAAATGGGATTTGACGTTGCTGATGGACCAGAAGTGGAAAAAGTTAAATATAACTTTGATGCTTTAAATATTCCTGAAACTCATCCATCAAGAGATATAACAGATACTTTCTATATTTCTGATGATGTAGTACTTAGAACACAAACATCACCAGTACAGGTAAGATACATGCTTGAACATAAACCACCTTTCAGAATGATATGTCCTGGAAAAGTTTACAGACCTGACTATGATGTGTCTCATACACCAATGTTCCACCAAATGGAAGGATTGATGATAGGTGAAAATATTTCTTTTGCTAATCTGAAAGGAATATTGACTCATTTTGTTAAAAAAGTTTTTGGTGAAACTGAAGTAAGATTTAGACCTCACTTCTTCCCATTCACAGAACCAAGTGCTGAAATGGATGTACAATGTGCTGTATGTAAAGGTAAAGGATGCAGAGTATGTAAAGACAGTGGATGGCTGGAAATAATGGGATGCGGAATGGTAGACCCAGAGGTATTGAAAGCAGTAGGTTATGATCCTAATGAAGTGAGCGGATTTGCTTTTGGAGTAGGAATAGAGAGAGTAACTATGCTGAGACATGGAATAGATGATCTTAGAGCATTTTTTGAAAATGATATAAGATTCTTAAAACAATTTAAATAATTCTGGAGGGAACAATGTTAATTTCTTTAGACTGGTTGAAACAGTATGTAGATATAAAAGAAGATATAGATCAGCTTGAAAATGCACTGACTATGATAGGTCAGGAAGTAGAAGCTATAGATGTTCAAGGTAAAGACCTTAACAATGTAGTTATAGGGCAGATTGTTGAATATGGAAAACATCCAAATTCAGATAAATTGACTCTTCTGAAAGTAGATATTGGAGAGGAAGAAAAACTGCAGATAATTTGTGGAGCTCCAAATCATAAATTAGGAGATAAGGTTGTAGTGGCTAAGATAGGAGCTGTACTTCCTGGAGATTTTAAAATTAAAAAAAGTAAGATAAGAGATGTAGAATCTTGTGGTATGCTTTGTTCTCAAGTTGAGTTAGGAATAGGTGAGGATAAGGATGGAATAATAATTCTTCCTGAAGATGCTCCAATAGGTGAAGAGTATAGAACATATGCAGGAATGGATGATGTTATATTTGAACTTGAAATTACTCCAAACAGACCTGATTGTCTTTCACATATAGGGATAGCTAGAGAAGTGGCAGCTTACTATGGAAGAAAAGTAAAATATCCATCTTATGCTTTAAACGAAGTTATAGAATCTACTAATAATTATGCAAAAGTAAGAGTAGAAGATAAAGAAAGATGTAAAAGATACATGGGAAGAGTTATAAGAAATGTAACCATTGGAGAATCACCTGAATGGCTTAAAAAAAGAATAAGAGCAATGGGACTTAAACCAATTAACAATATAGTTGATATAACAAACTTTGTTATGTTTGAATATAATCAGCCTATGCATGCTTTTGATTTAGATAAATTAGAAAATAAAACTGTAGTGATAAGAGCTGCAGAAACAGGAGAAAAAATAACTACTCTGGATGGTGTAGACAGAGAGCTTAATAATGGAGAACTTGTAATAGCTGATGAAGTAAAACCAATAGCTATTGCTGGTATCATTGGTGGACAAACTACTCAAATTGAGTTTGAAACTAAAAATATATTCCTTGAAGTAGCATATTTTACTCCTGAAAATATTAGAAAAACAGCTAAAAAGCTTGGAATTGTAACTGATGCTGGTTATAGAAATGAAAGAGGACTTGACATTGAAAATATCAGTGAAGTGATAGACAGAGCAGCAGCTCTTATGGCAGAAGTTGCTTCTGGAGAAGTTTTAGATGAAGTGATAGATAAATATATAGAAAAACCTCAAAAGTTTGAAATTCCATTAAATATCAATAAGCTTAATAATTTTATAGGTAAAAAATTGGAATTTGATCAAGTAGGAAAAATACTTACAAATCTTGGATTAGGAATAAAAACTTTATCCCAGGATACTTTAATAGTAACTCCACCTGCTTATAGACAGGACTTAACTAGATCAGAAGATCTATATGAAGAAGTAATAAGAATGTATGGATTTGAAAATATAGAAGCTGTAATGCCAGTGGAAGATATTGAATCTGGTTTAAAAGATGCAAAAATATCAGTTGCTGACAATTTAAAAGAAATATTGAAAGAGATAGGACTGCATGAAGTTATAAACTATACATTTATTCCAAAAGAAGCTTTGGACATTCTTAATATAAAAGATAAAGTGATTGAAATAAGTAATCCTTTAAGTGAGGATATGTCCATAGTAAGACCTACTTTAGTATATAGCCTTCTTGCAAATATCAGAGATAATATTAATAGAAATCAGTTTAATTTAAGATTCTATGAAGTATCAAAAGTGTTTGCACCAGCAGGAGAATTGGCAAATGAAGACTTGAGAATCTGTATAGCAATAGCAGGAAAACCTGAAAGAACTTTATGGAATCCAAAGCCTGAATCATATAACTTCTATACTATAAAAGGGTATGTGGAAAAACTTCTTGAATATACTGGTATCAATAGATATAAACTTGAAAGAAGTACAAAAGAAACTTTCCATCCAGGAAGAAGTGCTGATATTAGAATAGGAAATGATATTATTGGAACTTTTGGAGAGATTCATCCAGATGTTCAGGAAGCTATGGATATAAAGAGAGAAAGAGTATATGTCGCTGACATAGATTTAACTAGAGCATTAAAATATATGAAAAATGCTGTAAAATATGAAAGAGTAGTAAAATACCCAGAAGTAACTAGAGATTTGGCCATCGTACTTGATAAGAATGTGCTTGTAGGAAATATGATAGATGACCTGAAAAAAGTTTCTCTTTTAATAGAAAATATAGATATATTTGATATCTATGAAGGAGAAAAAATAGATGCAGATAAAAAATCAGTAGCTATCAGTATAGTACTTAGAGACAAGAAAAAAACTCTTACTGAGAAAGACATAAATAATGTTATTGAAAAAGTGTTAAACACTATCTCAAAAAATTACAATGGAGAGATAAGACAATAAATATTTAGGAGGGTTAAGATGGATTCCTTAAAAGAGTTATTCAAGATAGGAAATGGGCCTTCAAGCTCACATACAATAGGACCAGAAAGAGCAGCAAAAAAATTTAAAGAGAGGACACCTAATGCAGCAAGGTATATAGTAGAGCTGTATGGTTCTCTAGCTCTTACAGGAAAAGGTCACCTTACTGACTGGATAATAGTAGAAACTTTAAAACCAGTTGAAACTGAAATTGTATGGAAGCCGGAAGTAGTTTATGACTATCACACTAATGGGATGAAATTTAAAGCTTTAGACAACACTGGAAATACAATAGATGAATGGATAGTCTTCTCAGTGGGGGGAGGAACTATCATGGAATTAGGGCAAGAAAGAAGAGGACCTTCAAAGATTTATCCATTTTCAAAGATGGATGACATCAAAAAATGGTGTGAAGAAGGAAAAAAAGAGTACTGGGAATATGTTGTAGAACATGAGGGAGAGGAGATATTCACTTTCCTTAAGGAGATATGGGATGCAATGGAGGCAGCTGTAGAAAGAGGAATAGAAAAAACAGGTGTACTTCCAGGAACTCTAAAATTATCTAGAAGAGCTCAAGGCTTCTATAGAAAAGCAAGAAATAATCATGGAAGAGGCGGGTTTCTGGGAAGAATATTTGCCTATACTTTAGCAGTATCTGAAGAAAATGGGGCTGGAGGAAGAGTTGTGACTGCTCCTACATGTGGGGCCTCAGGAATTATTCCAGGACTTTTATATGCACTTAGAGAAGAATATGACATATCTGAAAAAGAACTTCTTAAAGGATTGGCAATAGCTGGTCTTATAGGAAATATAGTGAAGGAAAATGCTACTATATCTGGAGCTGAAGGTGGATGTCAGGCTGAAGTAGGAACAGCATGTGCAATGGCAGCAGGAATGGCATGTTTCCTTTTGGGAGGGTCACTTGATCAGATTGAATATGCTTCTGAAATGGCATTGGAACATCATCTTGGGCTTACTTGTGATCCAGTGGGAGGATATGTACAGATACCTTGTATAGAGAGAAATGCAGCAGCTTCAGCAAGAGCATTGGATTCCGCAGCATACAGCCTTTATACAGACGGTAAGCATACTATTTCTTTTGATCAGGTAGTTATAACTATGGGTGAAACTGGAAAAGATTTAAAGAGTGAATATAAGGAAACATCTTTGGGAGGACTTGCAAAATTTAGATTTAATGCAGAATGTTAAAATAATTTTATAAGAATATATCAAGAGGCAGCCTCAAAAAATTAAAAAATTTTTTGAGCCGCCTCTTAAACTTTTTATAGAATATGGACTGAAAATACAGAATTTAAAAGCTGAAAAGAAAGGAATAAAGTTATGAAATTAGTTGTAGGCCTTGGCAATCCAGGGGATAAATATGCTAAGACAAGACATAATATTGGGTTTGAAGTTATCAGTAGATTACAAAAAGACCTTAATATAATAGGGGAAAAGGATAAATTTCAAGGATTTCTCAGTGAGAAAACTATAGATGGAGAGAAAGTTCTTTTTCTAAAACCTCAGACATTTATGAATCTCAGTGGAAATTCAATAGCTGCTGTAGTAAATTTTTATAAGATAGATGCCAAGAATGATATGATTGTGATTTATGATGACATGGATCTTCCAGTTGGAAAATTGAGAGTAAAAGAGAAGGGAAGTTCTGGTGGTCACAATGGAATAAAATCTATCATTTCTCACCTAGGTGATGAGTTTTTACGTATTAAATGCGGTATAGGAAAGAGTAAAGATGATACTATAGATTTTGTATTAGGCCAGTTTGATAAAAGTGAACAAGAAATTGTTGATAAAATGATTGAGAATGCATCTGATTGTGCCTTAGATTTAATAAGAGATGTTGAATTAGGCAGAATAATGCAGAAATATAACAAAAAGTAATAACTTACGATGGAAAAAAATAACGAAAACATATTGTTAAATAGATATAAATGTGGTAAACTGATTAGTAGAAATTAACTTTATGAAAGGAGATTCATATGAGATTTTTTGGTTTCAGAGGTGGAGTGCATCCGCCTGAAAATAAACTACAGACAGAAAATATGCCAGTAGAAAAACTAGCAGCACCAAAAATGTTGTATATTTCTTTGTTACAACATATAGGATCACCACTAGATCCAATCGTAGCTATTGGAGATAAAGTACTTAAAGGTCAGAAAATAGCTGACTCTCAAGCTTTCTTAACATCTCCTATACATTCGCCAGTAAGTGGTACAGTTAAAAAAATTGAAGAACATGTTTTTCCATTAATGGGAAGAATCAAAACTATCATGATTGAAAATGATGGGGAAGAAACTTGGGCAGAGTTACCTAAAATAGAAAATTGGGAAAAAGCTGACAAGAAAGATTTATTAGCAATGATTAGAGAAAAAGGAATTGTAGGTATTGGAGGGGCAAGTTTCCCTACTCATGTAAAACTTAATCCACCTGCTGATGTAAAGATTGATACTTTACTATTAAATGGAGCAGAGTGTGAGCCTTACCTTAATTCAGATAACAGACTTATGCTTGAACATCCAGAAACTATAATTGAAGGTATTAAAATCATTAAAAAAGTTTTAGGAGTAGAAACAGCTATCATAGGTATTGAAGAAAATAAACCTGAAGCAATAGCTTCTATGAAGAAAGCTGCTGAAGGTACAGGAATAGAGATAGCTCCTCTAAAAACAAAATATCCTCAAGGAGGAGAAAAACAATTAATTAAAGCTGTTTTAGATAGAGAGGTTCCATCTGGAAAACTTCCATCAGCAGTAGGAGTAGTAGTTCAAAATACAGGAACAGCAGCTGCTATTTATGAAGGATTAGTAAATGGTACTCCTCTAATTGAAAAAGTTGTTACAGTTTCAGGAAAAGCAATAGCAAATCCTAAAAACATAAAAATAGCTATTGGAACACCATTCTCTTATATTCTTGATAATTGTGGTATAAACAGAGATGCAATGGATAAATTAGTAATGGGTGGACCAATGATGGGAATGGCTCAATTCTCAGAAGAGGCTCCAGTAATTAAAGGAACTTCTGGTTTATTGGCTCTTACTAAAGAGGAAACAAATCCTTATAAACCAAAAGCTTGTATAGGATGTGGAAAATGTATAGGAGCATGTCCAATGCTTCTTGAACCAATCATGTTTGCAAGACTTGCTGCTTTTGAACAATGGGAAGAAATTGGAAAATACAACCTGATGGATTGTATTGAATGTGGATCATGTGCTTACATATGTCCAGCCAACAGACCATTAACTGAAGCTATAAAGATTGGAAAGTCAAAATTAAGAGCAATGAAAAAATAACATACAGTAAAGTTATTAAGTTATTAGGAGGGTACAAGTGACTAATATTTTGAAGATGGGGCCATCACCTCATATAAGAACATCAGAAACAGTTGAAAAAGTAATGTATGATGTAATAATATCTTTAATACCAGCATTTTTAGTTGCTGTATATGTTTTTGGAATAAGAGCATTTATAGTTACTTCAGTTGCTATATTATCATGTATTGTTACAGAGTTTGTTTGTCAGAAAATAATGAATCAGGATATTTCTGTATTTGACGGAAGTGCAATTCTTACAGGTATTCTGTTTTCTTTTGTTATACCAGTAAATATGTCTCTTATTTATGTAATTATTGGGTCGATAGTTTCTATCGCTCTTGGTAAAATGGTATTTGGAGGACTTGGACATAATATATTCAACCCTGCATTAGTAGGTAGAGCATTTGTTCAGGCTTCATGGCCAGTAGCTATCACTACTTTTGCTCTAGATGGAAAAGCTGGAGCTACAGTATTGGATGCTATGAAAAGAGGACTTCCATTAGATGGAGCTTTGATAGAAGGTGGAAATCAATATGTTCAGGCTTTTGTAGGTAGAATGGGTGGATGCTTAGGAGAAACTTCAGCTCTGGCTCTTCTTATTGGAGGAATCTATCTTATTTATAGAGGACAGATAGACTGGAAAATGCCAGCTTTAATAATAGGTACAGTATTTGTTCTTACTTGGGCAATGGGAGGAGATCCTGTAATGCATATCCTTTCAGGAGGATTATTCTTAGGAGCTTTCTACATGGCTACAGATATGGTAACAAGTCCATATACACCAAAAGGTAAAGTAATATTTGCATTGGGATTAGGACTACTTATATCTTTGATTAGAATGAAAGGTGGATATCCAGAAGGGGTTGCTTATTCTATCCTTATCATGAATGGAGTTGTTCCATTAATCAATAGATATACTGCACCTAAAAAATTTGGTGAGGTGAAGTCTAATGAAAAATAGATTTGTACATTATGGAGCAGTACTTTTAATAATAGCTGCTGTGTCAGCTGGAATACTAGCTGTAGTAAATGAATTTACAAAAACAGTAATAAGAGATAATGAAATTGCAGCTGTAAATTTAGCAAGAAAAAATGTTCTTTCTTCTGCTGAAACTTTTAAAGAAGAAGAATCTGTAAAAGCTGATGGTTTAGAATTTATACCTGGATTTAATGCAGCTGGAGAGCTTACTGGATATGTTGTATCTGTTGCTCAAGGTGGATATGCTGCTGACATCAACTTTGTTTTAGGTATTGAAAAAGATGGTAAAATTGCAGGATTGGACATAATAGGAAGCCAAGAAACTCCAGGACTTGGAGCTAAAGTTATGGATAAAGCATGGCAGGCTATCTGGGTAGGAAGAGATTCATCTTATGTCTTCAATAAATCTACAGATGCATTTGCTGGTGCTACTATATCTCCAACAGCAGTTTATACTGGAATGATGAGAGCTTTGACAGTCTATGACAAAGAGGTGAGAAAATAGTGGAGAAAAATAACTACGGAAAAATATTATTTGAAGGGATATTCACAGGAAACCCTGTATTTATTCTTCTGTTAGGATTATGTCCTACACTTGGAGTTACAAGTTCAGCAATAAATGGTATGTCAATGGGATTGGCCGTTGTAGCTGTTCTTGCTTGTTCAAATGTTTTAATTTCTGCATTTAAAAAATTAATTCCTGATCAGGTAAGAATTCCTGCATTTATAATGATTATAGCATCATTGGTTACAATAGTTGAAATGGTTATGAAAGCATATACTCCTGATCTTTATAAAGTATTGGGATTATTTATTCCTCTTATAGTTGTTAACTGTATAGTATTGGGAAGAGCAGAAAGCTTTGCATCAAAAAATGGTGTGTTTGCTTCTTTAATTGATGGAATAGGATCAGGACTTGGATTTACTTTATCTCTTACTGTATTAGGTGCTATTAGAGAGGCTCTTGGTAATGGATCTGTGTTTAATATCAATTTTGCACCTGCAAACTTCACTCCTGCACTTATATTCATACTTGCACCTGGAGGTTTCCTTACAATTGGATGTATCATAGCAACTCTTAATTATCTTAAGATGAAAAAGAGTAAGGAGGGATAGAAAGTGACTTTTGGAAGTATTTTTAGTATCATAGTAGGTTCTATATTTATAAATAACGTTATCTTTGCTAAATTCTTAGGTTGTTGTCCTTTCATGGGAGTATCTAAAAAGATAGATGCTTCATTGGGAATGGGAATGGCAGTAACTTTCGTTATAACTCTAGCTTCAGGGATAACTTGGCTTGTATATCATTTTTTACTTGCTCCATTTGGATTAGACTATTTGCAGACTATAGCTTTTATATTAATCATAGCAGCATTAGTTCAATTCGTTGAAATGGCTATTGCTAAGACTTCACCAAGTCTTTATAAAGCTCTTGGAGTATTTCTTCCTCTTATTACAACTAACTGTGCGGTACTAGGGGTAGCAATCATCAATATACAAGAAGGCTTCAATTTTATTGAAACATTAGTAAATGGATTTTCTGTTGCAGTAGGATTCTCACTAGCATTAGTATTACTTGCTGGTATCAGAGAAAGAATAGAATACTCAGCTATTCCAGCACCATTTAAAGGAGTACCAATTGCATTTATATCAGCTGGTCTTCTTGCTATGGCGTTTATGGGATTTAGTGGAATGCAAATATAAATATTTTGGAGGTTAATATGAACGCAGTAATAATGCCTGTGTTGGTTTTAGGACTAACAGGTCTTGCTATGGGGTTGTTCTTGGCCTTTGCTTCAAAGAAATTTGAAGTTGAAGTGGACCCAAAAATAGAACAAATAATGGGTATTCTTCCTGGTGCAAACTGTGGAGGATGTGGATTCCCTGGATGTGCTGGATATGCAGCAGCAGTTGTAAATGAAGGTGCAGGAATGTCACTATGTGCCCCTGGAGGAGCTAGTGTAGCTGAAGGAATAGGGCAGATTATGGGAGCTACAGTAGAAGTATCTGATGAAAAAATAGTTGCTAAAGTATTATGCCAAGGAGATAATACAAGAACTACTAAAATATATGAATTTGATGGAGAACTTCAAACTTGTGCTGCAATGATGCTTTATGCAGGTGGAGATAAATCATGTGTTTATTCATGTTTAGGACATGGAGACTGTGAAAGAGTATGTCCAGTAAATGCAATTAAAGTAAATGATAAAGGAATTGCTGAAGTAAATGAAGATAAATGTATCTCTTGTGGATTATGTCAAAAAGCATGTCCAAAGAAAGTTATCTCAATGCTTCCTCAAAATAAAAAAGTTACAGTACTTTGTTCTTCTAAAGAGAAAGGTGCTACAGCGAGAAAAGCTTGTTCAACTGCTTGTATAGGATGCGGACTATGTAAAAAAGCATGTCCAGTGGATGCTATTACAGTTGAAAATAATCTTGCTAAAATTGATCCTGAAAAATGTATCCAATGTGGTCTATGTGCTGCTAAATGTCCTACAAACGCGATAAAAAGCGAAATAAAGGAAGTTAAAAAAGCTGAAATTATAGAAGAAAAATGTGTAGGATGTACTCTATGTGCTAAAGTTTGTCCAGTAGGAGCTGTAGAAGGAGAACTTAAAGCTAAACATAAAATAGATCAAGAAAAATGTATAGGATGCGGATTATGTTTTGATAAATGTAAGTTAAAAGCTATCAAAATGAATGTAATTGAAAGAAGAGATTAATTGTATATAAGCAATAATAAAAGGCACTCATAATTAGTTGGGTGTCTTTTTTTATTGCAGAATTTTTTATCATAGCTTATTCATGTTTACTAGCTCTTCATCTTCATTGACAAAATATTTATAATAAAGTGAAATTTAAGAGTATACATTATGAAAATAGGGAAAAAAGATGTACAAGAGTCTCAAGAATAGGAAAAGTAGAGGAAGAAAAAATAATAGGGGGAACAAAAGTAAAAACTTTTATATATGATGATACAGATATTTTATATAATGATGAAAAATATGAATTGAGAATTGAAATACAAAATGAAGTAGAATATGTAGTGAATATAAGAGATGTTTCTCTTTATACAGGAAAGGTTTTTATTAATATATTTGATGAAGATGCAATGAAAATAGTAAAAGAGGAACAGGAATATATTGAAGGATTATCTCAGAGAATATGGAAAATATATTCTCAAAATGGAGATATTTTAAGAGAAGAAATATACCAAAAAGGTATAAAAGTATAACAATATGATATGTATATAATCAAAAATAAAAAACTATAAAGTATAACTATAGAATAGAAAAATACTATATAAAGATGTATTTAAAATTTTTTAATTAAATTTTATTGTAAATATAAAATAATTTTTTATCAAAAATAGAATTATATTATAGATTTAAAGATAATAATATGTTTTTTTCTTTTGAAAGAGCGAACTTTCCAATATATTTTTTAATTTTTCTTTCAGCATAAATGCAGAACTATTTGATATTTTTAAACTCTATAAATAAAAAATGAAACTAAAGATTAAAAAGTAAATACTATTTTAATAATTTTCTTAATAAAGAAATTTTAAGATTTTATTTGCTCTTTATATTAGTTTCATTTTTTTATTATAACTATTCAATCAATACTTTAATTTCATATGGTACATCTTTTTTAGATTTTACGCTTATTCCCTCTGGATTAAAAATAATATTGGCATATTCTCCTATTATTTTAAAATTATTGTCTTTTATCCAACTAAAGAGTTTTGAAATGACTGTCCCATCTTCAAACTCTCCTTTTCCAAGAATAGAAGCATATCTTCCTTTTTTAAAAATGACTGTATTATTTAATTCAGGATTATCAGTAGTTATATATCCATTTTCTAAAGAATTTTCTTTATCTAAATCTTCTATTTTTTTTCTTATTATGTGAGATAAGATTTTATAACCTTTTTCTTCATGCTTTATTACATTTTTAATCATATTAAGCATATTTTCTTCTTTATCTACAGTTATTTCTTTCAGAATCCAGATTCCTTTTTTTTCTTCTGCTTCATCTATAAATGGTACTCTGAGTTTTCTCGATTCCATGCTTTTATTTAAATCTGTTACTAATTCCTTTTCTATGGACTTAAGTTTTTTTATCTCTTCCTGAACTCTTACTAAAACATTTTTTATTAAACTTGAATCTTTTTCCTCATTTTTTTCATTTCCAAAAAATTCTTTGATTTCTTTTAAAGTGAAACCTAAATTTCTTAATGTAACAATTTTTTTTATAAGTATCAGCTGCTCACTTGAATAATATCTATATCTGCTTTCTTTCTTTAATTTTGGTGAAAGTAATCCTTCCTTGTCATAAAATCTTAATTTTGAAGTTGGAACATTTGTAATTTTAGAAACTTCACCAATGGAAAGATATTTTTTCATATCATGCCCTCCAAGTATATTTATTTACGAAAAATAGTTTTAAAAAACCTTGACTTTAAAGTTCCTTTAAAGTTTATAATAACCTTTGTGAACAAAAAAATAAAATCATTAAAAATGATATATCTTATATAATAGCAACTTTGAGAATAATTTGCCATTGATTTTTTACAATATTTAAGAATAGATATTCAGGAGGTAACAATGAAAAAGATATTAGGATTACTTTTAATATTAAGTAGTTCAGTGTTTGCTAGAGAGATTACTCTAGATCAGGCTATACAAATGTCACTAGAAAACAGTAAGGAAATCAAAGTTTCAGAGAAAGATGTTGAAGTATCAAAAATAAAAGTGGGAATCGCATTTAAAGATGCTCTGCCAAGTGTTGTATACAATGGAACATACACAAGAAGTGAATATGAGAGAGAAGTATATCGGCATACTGGGGATAGAGCAACAGACAGAAAAGGGGGATATACTCAGACAATATCAATATCACAGCCATTATTTCAAGGGGGAGCAGTTTTAGGTGGAATAAAAGGTGCCAAAGCATATAAGAGTATAGCTAGCTTATTGTATTTAGGTGAAAGAAGAGATACAAGACTTAGAACTATTCAAAATTATTCCAACATAGTTAAATACCAAAAAGATTTAGATGCTTTAGAAGCTTCTAAAAAAGAACTTCAGGCTAGATATAATAAACAGAAAGCTCAGTTAGACT
>ERZ773144.749-NODE-749-length-32089-cov-6.840701_pt1 | contig 32089 bp, 26 predicted proteins | sample MGYA00580849_ERZ773144 | MGnify/ENA primary metagenome ERZ773144 (study PRJEB29015, sample SAMEA2737861) | human gut metagenome | biome: human gut; feature: human-associated habitat; material: faeces | place: China | collected 2012 ...
TATAATTATTTATATATAGATATAGGAGGTGCAGCATGAACTTTAAAACCTTTTTAAGAAACAGAAGAGAAGAAATGGGTTACAGTCAAAATAAGTTAGCTAAAACAATCGGAATTACCCAATCATATTATAATACAATTGAAAGAGGGGAGGTAAGAAATCCCCCTAGTGAAGAGATACTTGATAAAATGATAGCAATATTACAATTCAATGACAAGGAGGCTGCTGAATTTAAATATTTAGCAGCAATTGAAAGAACTCCTGCAATAATATTGGCGGAGCTTAAAAAACTAGCGAAACAAAAAGAAACAACTCCAAAAGTTGATATATCTGAATTAAAAGATTTTGACAATTATATTCCTCTTTATTCGAGAATAAGTGCAGGGATAGGAGTATTTACTGAAGAGGAACCTGTAGATTTTATCTCTATACCTGGAGTAAGAAATATTGAAACTCTTTTTGCTGTCAATGTAAAAGGAGATTCTATGGAGCCTACCATTAAAAATTCTTCCATCATACTTTGCAGAAAGGGTGTAGAAGTTAGAAATGGTGAAATAGGAGCTTTTATTGTAAATGAAGAATCATATGTTAAAAGATTAAAAGTTACTGGAAACTATATTGCTCTTATTAGTGATAATCCTAATTATCAGCCTATTTATATTGGTCCAGGAGATGAATTTAATGTTGTAGGAAGAGTACTAAAAGTTATAAACGATATTCAATAAAAGTAAAAAAGACTGGTTTCTTGTTAGATTCCAGTCTTTTTATATTTTATCTTACTGTTGATTTTATCCATTTATCTCCACGCAATCTTATCAGGCAAGCTACCATTTTCAATGGTGTTTCCAATCTAAGTATAACAAGAACCAATGCTGGATTCAAATGCCATTTAAATGCTGCTGCAAATCCTATTGGAAGCAAACACCACAAAAATGATATATCCACTGTTGCTGCAAACTTTGTATCTCCGCTTCCCCAAAGTATCCCTCCTATAATAGGAGCTGAAACTGCCCTGAACATTGTAATAAAAGCATAAGCAAGCATAAAATGCTTTGCTAGTTTTAATGTTGCTGGCTGCAAACTGTAAAATGAGAAAAATGGTCCGCTTACACTTAACAAAAATACAGCAGTTATCACACCACATACAGCAAAAAATTTAACTAAAGCCTTAGAAGCTTTTTTTGCCATATCAAATTCACCAGCCCCAATATATCTTCCCATAATTACAGCTGAAGCACTTCCTACTCCCTGCACAAATGAAAGTGCAAACTGGTGAAGTACATTACATATACTATTTGCTGCTACTACAGCCTCTCCCATATGACCTAAAATAGCTGAGTGAGCTGAAAGTCCTATTCCCCAGAATAGTTCTCCAACTATTACAGGAAGTCCATATTTTATCATATCTTTGAACAATATTCTATCATATAGTTTTAACATTATAGGTTTAAACTTCAATACTTTCTCGTATTTTTTTAAGTATATTATTACAAGAGCCACTTCAACACCTCTTGCCATAACAGTTCCTAAAGCAGCTCCAATTATGCCCATTCTTGGAAATCCAAAATGTCCAAAAATAAATACATAATTAAAAAATACATTTGTGAAAAAAGAAACTGTATATATCCAGAGAGAAAGTTTTACATCCTGTAAACTCCTCAATACTATGAGAAATGTTGTAGTTATTCCAAAACATATATATGAAACAGCAACTACTCTAAGATATTTACTTCCCTGTTCTATTACTGCTGCTTCTGGAGTAAATATCTTCATAACTGCAGAAGGAAATACCAAAAGTATCAAAGTAAATATAATACTTAAACCTAATGCCAGTTTTAAAACCATTGCTGCTATTTTTCTTAAATTCTTTAAATCTCTTTTTCCAAAATACTGACTGCATAGAACCCCAGCTCCACATCCTAACCCAGATACAAGTATAGAAAATAAAAAAAATACCTGCCCTGCAAGGCTCGAAGCAGATAATATTGTTTCTCCAAGACTTCCCAGCATAAGTGTATCCATCATATTTACACTATATGAAATTATATTCTGGAATGCTATAGGCATAGTTATTGCCAAAAGATTTTTATAAAAAGTTTTATCCAAGATTACTCTCCCCCAATAAATGTTTCAATAATCATCTAAAATATATAAATCCTCCTGCTCTTCCTGAATTTTCTTTATCTCTCCTAAAAGATTGGAATCTTTTATCTCTGAATGTACAATAGTTGTTTAATATTATTTTAGACTTATCTATTCCATTTGATATTAAATTCAAATAATTGAATTTCTGATTATTAAAATATAATTTTCCATTTTTTTCTATAAAACTTTTATCTACTATATCATCTGAAAACTTTTCTGTAAACAGTTCTTTAAACTCCTGTCCAACTTCATAATTATCCTGTCCAATACCTATTCCAAAAGCAAAATAAATATCTTTTTTTGATGTTCCATAATTTTCTTCCATTAATTTTACAGCCTCTAAAGCTATTTCCTGCAAAGTTCCTCTCCATCCAGAATGGACCAGACCTATTACTTCTTTTACAGGATCATAAATATATACAGGAAGACAATCTGCATATTTAGTAAATATTACCACATCTTTTCTAGCAGTTATAAATCCATCTGTATTTTCAAAATATTCCTTATCCACTTCCTTTATTACTTGTATATTCTTACTATGAGTTTGATATCCAGATACAAGTTTTCTATTTCCAAGGTCAAAATCTTTTATAAGTTCTTCACGTGTTTTCTGTTTTGTATTTCCATAAGATATATCAGTAAATATAGTTCCTATTCCCATATCTTCAAATTCTCTTATTACTAAATGATTGCCTTTATCTTCAAACATATTTTACCTCTTTTTATACAAGATTTTTCTTCACTTCTAAAATCTTTTTTAAATTTTCAGTTAATTTTTCAAATCCATCAAAATTCAATGACTGAACTCCATCAGAAACTGCACATTCTGGATTTTCATGTACTTCTACCATTGCTCCATCTGCTCCAGCAATTACTCCTGCCAAGGTTACAGGTTCTACAAGATTTCTCCTTCCAGTTCCATGACTTGCATCTATTATTATTGGAAGATGTGATTTTTCTTTTATCAATGGAATGGCATTTATATCTACAGTATTTCTAGTTATTGTTTCAAAAGTTCTTATTCCTCTTTCACACAATATTATTTCCTTATTTCCATATGCAACTATATATTCAGCTGCCATCAAAAGATCCCTCATTGTTGCACTAAGCCCTCTCTTTAAAAGTATAGGCTTTCTACATTTTCCCAGCATTTTAAGCAAACTGAAATTCTGCATATTTCTTGCTCCAACTTGAAGTATATCAGCATATTCAGATATAAGAGATATATCTTGAGTATCCATCACTTCTGTTACCACTAGAAGATCATATTTATCTGCTGCTTCTCTCATATATTTAAGCCCTTCTTCTCCTAAACCTTGAAAATCATATGGAGATGTTCTTGGTTTAAAAGCTCCTCCTCGCAGTGCTTGAGCACCATATTTCTTTACTCTTTCAGCTATTTTGAATATAGATTTTCTGCTTTCCACGGCACAAGGTCCTGCCATAAGCATAAAATTGCCTCCACCTATTTTTCTTCCTTTTACATTTATTACAGTATCTTCTTTTTGGAATTCTCTGCTCACAAATTTATAACTTTTTCCAATAGGAACCACTTCATCTACTCCATCAAAAGACAGAAGTACATCTAAATCTACATTTTTTTTATTTCCCATTATACCTATTTTGAGTATTTCTTCATCTTCTGTTATAATTATTCCCAAACCATTATTTTTAAGAAATTCTATTATTTTCTCTTTTTCATGTTCACCAATATTTTTTTTTGTTTTTATGTACATAATTACCTTCCAGTTAAATATTTAAGATATCTATTGACTAAAATCCAAGTTTTTTCTTTTTAGGTTGAGGAAGATTTTTCAGTGGCATAACATAGGTTACTCCTGGATTCAAATCTATTCTCATTTTTACACAGTCTTTATTTTTAGAGAAAAACTGTCTTATCTTAGTTCTTATTACAGCTTCTCCATCTAAAAACTTCGAACCATATCCATGTATCACTTTTATTTCTTTTCTTTCGCCTTTTTTGTATAAAGCATTATATTTCATTATAAAAACTCTCAGAGCATCATCAAAGTTCATTTGATGAAGATCAATTTCATTATACATTTCAGCAGTATCTCCTAAATTTTTTTTACAAAAAAGCCTGTCAAAAACTTTAGCCTTATTTAATAGAATATCATAATTTACAAAAAAATAAAAGAGATATATCTTGTTAAGAAAATATCTCTCATATCATTATTAAAAATAATACTTTTTAGTCATTTATTAAATTTTATAACAAAAAATCTGTTGAATTTAAAAGTTTTATTTTTTAAATTTTATTAAATTATAAATTTTTTTCCAGTTTAATTTCATAAATTGGTTCATCACACCATTCAGTTTCCTTAAATCTTTCTGTTTCATGAAAACCTTGATGGTTATAAAATGATAGTGCTCTGTCTAAATTACTTGCTGTCCACAGAAAAATATTTTTATATTCCCATTTTACAGCAAACTCAAAAAATTTATCCATTAATGCTCTTCCTACACCATATTTTCTATATTCTTTATCCACAATAAACCAACGCAGCTGTCCTTTGCAAGGTTTATCTGACTCTGGAGTGATTAAAGCTATAGCTCCAATAGGTTTTCCTTCTGCTTCTGCAATCCAGATATTTTCTCTTTCCCATTTTGTCTCTGCTAAAAAATCCATTACAGTTTTTTCTACATAATTATAAAAACTTCTTTTAGTATATCCATATTCATTAGAATATATATTCCAGTGTTTTTCAATAATAAATTCCATATCTTCTTTTCTAAAATCTCTAATTTTAAATTGCATAACTCCCCCTATGTAATTAAATGATGTTTTAATATCTAATTTTGAAACTTAATTCTAGATACCTATATTATACTAAATAATTTTTGAAATAAATCAATTATTTTTAATATTTTTATCGGGTTAAGTTAATTATAAAAATAATTATAAGAAAATAATATATTTATTGTTTTTTATTCCATTGGAAAAGTTCTTCATCAGTTGCCAATACATAATGCTCTCCCTCTATATGATGCTGTTTCCCTTTTGTGTAATCTATTCCGCTGTTTTTATAATCATAAGTCATTGCAATCCTTGTCTTTTCTACATTAGGATCTGGTAATGGTATCGCTGACAAAAGGCTTTTAGTATAAGGATGAATAGGATTGTTAAATATTTCTTCTGTTCTCCCAGTTTCCACTAAATGTCCTAAGTGAAGCACTCCTATTCTATCTGAAATATATTTTACCATGGATAAATCATGAGCAATAAACAAATATGCTGTTCCAGTTTTCTTTTGAAGCTCTTTCATCAAATTAACAACCTGTGCCTGTATTGATACATCCAATGCTGATATAGCCTCATCTGCAATTATAAGTTCAGGATTCATTATCAAAGCTCTAGCTATTCCTATACGCTGCCTTTGTCCTCCTGAAAACTGATGCGGATATCTCATAGCATGTTCATGAGACAATCCTACCAATTCTAGAATATGATATACTTTTTCTTCTCGTTCTTTTTCATCTTTATATAATTTATGAATATCCAATCCTTGTGCAATAATATCTATTACTTTCATTCTGGGATTCAAACAAGCCATAGGATCCTGAAATATCATCTGCATTTTTGTACGCAGGTGCTGCAGCTGATTTGTTGATAATTTTCCAGAAATTTTTACTCCTTTGAAATTAACTTCTCCATCTGTAGGTTCATATAATCTGATAATAGAGCGCCCAGTTGTTGATTTTCCTGAACCTGATTCACCTACTAATCCATATGTTTCTCCTGGATAAATATTAAATGATATATCATCTACAGCTTTTACTGTAAATTTTTTATTTATTTTAAAATACTGTTTCAAGTTTTTTACTTCAAGCAAAGGAGTTCTTTCCATAATTTATTTACCTCCCTTCAGCATTTTCTCTATACGACGTTTTAAAGAAGCTGGCATTTCTACTTCAGGTGCTTTTTCATGAAGAAGCCATGATGATACACGATGTTTACCACCAATATTAAACATTGGAGGTTCCACTCTAAAGTCTATATTTAAAGCATACTCATTACGAACTGCAAAAGCATCTCCTGGTACTTTATTTAAAAGATTTGGTGGTGTTCCTGGAATTGTATACAATACTTCGTCATTAGTTTCTATATCAGGCATAGATGATAAAAGCCCCCATGTATATGGATGACGAGGATTATAAAATATTTCTTCTACACTTCCCTTTTCTATTATCTTTCCAGCATACATTACAGCTACATAGTCTGCAACTTTTGCTACTACTCCAAGGTCATGTGTTATATATATTACAGAAATATTCTTTTTAGTTTGTATTTCTTTTATTAGCTCTAATATTTTTGCTTGAATTGTTACATCTAATGCTGTAGTAGGTTCATCACATATCAATATATCTGGATCACAAGCAAGAGCAATAGCTATAACTACACGCTGACGCATTCCTCCTGATAATTGATGCGGATAATTTTTCATACGTTTTTCAGGTTCTGTTATGCCTACCTCTTCCAACAGTTCTACTGCTTTCCTGTAAGCTTCTTTCTTAGAAATATTATAGTGATAGCACATTCCCTCCATAATCTGTTTTCCTATAGTCATAGTTGGATTTAAAGATGTCATAGGATCTTGAAATACCATCGCTATTCTTTTTCCACAGATATGTTTCTGCATCTCTTTTGGTGTCAGTTTTATTATATCTCTTGTTATTTTTTCTCCATTTTCATTTGTATATTTAAATATTATACTTCCATTATTAATAAATCCATTACTGCTCAAAATACCCATTATAGCTTTTACAGTTACAGATTTTCCAGACCCTGATTCTCCAACTATTGCAATAGTTTCCCCCTTAAATAAATCTAAACGCACACCACGTATAGCATTTACTACTCCATTAGATGTACGAAAACAAATATCTAAATCACGAATTGATAATACTCTCTCTTTTTCCATATTTCCTCTCCTACATCTCTTTCATTTTAGGATCAAAAGCATCTTTTAATCCGTCAGCCAGTAAATTAAAACTCAGCATAAGAATAGCTAATATCATAGCAGGAATAATAGTCATATATGGAGATATCATAAACGACTTAAATCCATCTGATATCATTACTCCCAATGATACATTTGGAGCTGGAATTCCCAAGCCTACAAAAGAAAGCGTTGTTTCCATAAATATCGCATTAGGTATTGAAAACATTGACATAATAATAAGCTGTCCAAATATATTTGGTAAAATGTCCTTAAAAATTATATGCATATCTGAGGCACCTAATGTTTTTGAAGCAAGAACAAACTCCTGTTCTTTCAGTTTAAGCATCTGAGCACGAGCAATACGGCTCATCCCTATCCATCCTGTCAATACCAAAACAAATAAAATTGGTATAATTCCTGGTTTTAAAATTACCAGCATCAGTGTTGCTATTACTAATGTAGGAATAGAATTGAGTATCTCAATAATACGCTGCATAACTATATCTACTTTTCCTCCAAAGTACCCAGAGATAAGTCCATATGTCATTCCAACTGCCATATCTATAATAATAGCTGCTCCTGCTACTAATAGTGAAATACGAGTTCCACTCCAGGTTCTCAGCCATATATCCCTTCCCATTGTGTCAGTTCCAAAAAAATAAAATACATCTTTTATCTTTTTTACAGCATATATATCCTTCCCTCTCATATATCCATCTGCTACTCCTAAATTTTGAAGAAATGGGACTTTTGGAGGCAGGCTCTGATGAGCAAGATTATTTCCATTTATCTGAAATTTAGATAGCATTGGAGCTATTATTGACAATAGAATTATTATACTTATACATCCAAGTCCAATCATTGCTCCTTTGTTGGCTTTTAAACGTATAAAAAAATCCCTCCAGAAAGAATGGTTTTCATAGACCTTGTCTATATAGAGGTCTTTATGATGAGCAAGCTTAAAATCATCCTCCTGAAAAACTATTCTTTGATCACTCATTTGTTCCTCCTTTTACCAATCTAATACGTGGATCTATTACTCCATACAATAAATCTACTGCTAACATTATAACAATATACATCAAACTGTAAATAAATGCACATGCCATAATGACATTATAATCATTTACTTGTATTCCCATTGTTAATAACTGTCCAATTCCTGGTATTGAGAACATCTTTTCTATTACCAATGATCCTGTCATCAGTCCTACTATCAAAGGTGCCAATACTGTTATCACTTGTATTAAAGTATTTCTTAAAGCATGACGAAATATCAGTATTTCTTTGCTTAATCCTTTAGATTGTGCCAGCTGCATATACTCACTTCCCAATACTTCTGCCATTTCACTTCGAGTAAAACGAGCTATATTTGCTACAGTAAAAACTGAAAGTGCTATAGTTGGCATGATACTTGAAATAAACGGCTGATGAACATTATATAATACAGGAAGTATATTTAATCTTTTAGCAAATAATAAAATAAAAAATAATGCAAAAACAAATGAAGGTATAGATACTCCTATAACTGCTAATAATGAAGATAATGTATCTATCCATGTATTCTTTTTTAATGCTGCTGTTATTCCTAACAATAAACCTAAAATAACTCCCACTATAACAGCCTGCAGCCCTATACGAATAGATGTCCACAAGCGAGCATCAAGCATTTGTGATACAGGCATATTTGGCTGAATAGAATAACTTACTCCAAAATCTCCCTGCAGCATAAGTTTAAGATAATTAAAAAATTGAATAAAAAATGGTTTGTCTAATCCATATTTTGCTTTTACTATTGCCATTTGAGCTTCTGTTAATTTTTCATCATTAAATGGTGTTCCAGGCATTAGCTGGAGCATTAAATATAATATGAAAATTATAACAATAAGAGTTACAGCAGCAATAGCTAAACGTTTTATTATATATTTGATCATCTTCTTTTTACTCCTTTAAAAATTACTCTATACATTAAATTTTTAAACAGTATATTATTATCTATAGTTTAATATTTTTATTATTGAATTTATAATAATAAAAATACAGCACAATACCTAAACAGCATTGTGCTGTATAAAAAATATATTTTTAAATTATTTTCTTACAATATTCTTATAAATTGTAGGTATTCCTACTGAATGGAATTCAAATCCTGTCAAATTTTTATTTATCATAACAGCTGATCCTGTTTGATATACTGGAATAATTGCTGCATCATCTAAACAAACTTTTTCAGCTTCTTTTAATGCTTCCCATCTTTCTAAAGGTTTACCAGTTAAATCACCTTTACTTACATCAAAAATAAGTTTATCATATTTTTCATTTGACCAATTTCCATAGTTGGATGATCCACCTGTAATCCATAAATCAAGATAAGTCATTGGATCTGCATAGTCTGGTCCCCAACGAGTAAGTCCTATATCATATGTTTTGTTTCTCATTAATTGCAAACGAGCTTTTTTTGGCTGTTGTTTTAAATTGATAGTCATTCCTACAAGATTTGTTTCTATTTCAGATTTCAGATACTCTGCAACTTTTTTACTTGCTTCAGTATCTTCAAATAACAATTCATATGAGAACTTATCTTTTCCAAGTTCCACTTTAGCTTTTTCAAAATATTCTTTTGCTTTCTCTTTATTTGTATTTAAATATGTTGGAGCAGTTTCACGAAAATCTTTTCCATCTGGTCCTACTGCTAATTTTACTGGAACTGCAAAGTTTGCAGCTATTGATCCATCTTTTAAAAGATATTCTGCTATCTGTTCCTTATCAAATGAAAGTGCCAGTGCCATACGAAGATTAAGATTTTCAAGCCCTGCTACTTTTTGATTAGGTGAAAGATACCATAAATATCCTCCCAAAGTATTTATAAATTCAGGAGAATTTCTATATTGCTCTACCATCTCTCCTGTTAGTTTTACATAATCTACAGTTCCCTGTTCAAAAGCAACCATTGCTGATTGAGCATCTTTTACTACCTGAAAATTTAATCCATCTATTTTTACTTTATCAGCATCATAGTATTGCTCATTTTTTACCATTGTATAGTTAGCACCTTGATTCCATTCTGTCATTTTAAAAGGTCCATTAGCTAATATAGCCTCTGGAGTAAGTGCATATTGCTCTTTATATTTATTATAAAATTCTTCATTAATTGGATAATATACTGGAAATGATACTAGTTGATCAAAAAATGGAACAGGATAATCCAATTCTATTTTTAAAGTTTTACTATCTACTGCTGTTATTCCAAGTTCAGAAGCTGCTTTTTCTCCTTTTTGTACTGCAGCAGCATTTTTTACTCCTGCAACTTCTACCATATATCCATATTGAGATGCTGTTTTAGGATCAGCAAGACGTCTCCATGCAAATACAAAATCATTTGCTGTTACTGGCTGTCCATTACTCCATTTCGCATCTCTAAGAGTAAAAATACGTGTTTTTCCATCTTCACTTACTTCTTCTTTTATAGCCATACCTGGAATAATATTCCCTGCTGCATCCTGTTGATAAAGTCCTTCAATTGTTGCTGCAATAGCTTCAAATGCAGTTCCATCAGTTGCTACCCCTGTATCCATCGAAGAAAGTTCTACATCATTTGCTATTGTTACAATATTATTTTTCACTGGTTCTGCCTTATCTTCTACTGATACAGCTGTTTCTTTACTTCCTCCACATCCTGAAAGAATACTCAGTAAAAACAATACTGACATAATCGTTTTAAATTTTCTCATATCTTCTCCCCCCTTTAAAATATAAATCTTCTTATTTTTGTTTGATGTAAGTATACAACTTCAGGTAACTCTTGTCAAGTTATTTTCGGTATATTTTTTTCATTTTATAGTTTTTTGAAATTTTTTTTCTATAAATATTTTTTATTTCATTATAAAGATTATCTTTTATAGTTTTAAACATATTTATATCCTTGAGTTATAATTTCTATGTGTATTTTTTTCTATTTCATTTTCAGAATATTAAAAAAATATTTATTATATTAATAATAAAAAAATGAGAAATTTTTTTTAGATTCCTCACTTTTTTATGTTAATTTTTATATTTATTTAGTTTTACAACATTCATGAGTATGATTTGTATAATGATGTACATACTCTTCTTCATCTTTACTTGCAAGTTTTTTTTCTATGTATGCCTTTACTGCTTCATCAATACTGCCTTCTATCCCTAATATTATTTCTGCTCCATTATTTTTTATAGCTTCAAATACTGTTGAAGCTATATGCCCAGTAATTACAACATTTACACCTTTGTCTTTTAATAGTTTTGCTGCTGCTCCATGAGCCTTTTCCAATTCTTCTGTAATACCTTGTGCTGCCACTACACCATTTTCTACTACACAAATAAAAAATTTGTCACTGTGACCAAAATGTTTTTCAATACTTATCCCATCTCTTGTTGGAAACGCTACCACTTTTTTCATTTTTTCCTCCTTTGTACTCCTTTAGTTTATGATAATCATTATTTTTTATAAAACTTTCCTAATATTTTATCTTGTCTTTCTATTTTATCTTTCAGTTCTGCTTTAGTTTTTGCAATCACTTCATATACAAGATATTCAATAGGTAAGGATTCTATTATATCTATTATCCCTTTATTTTCAAAAGGATCATGATAATCTATAGAGTTGATGTGTATGTATATATTATTCATAATATCTTCTATATTCAATTCTTTATCCTTATGTTCTTTTACTACCTGCTTCACATATTCTCCTGATAAAGAATAATTGAGATGTATTCCAAAAATATAATTTTTGTACTCTCCTAGATTTTCTATATTCTGCTTTATATAAGCTACAGCTTCATCTGAATTTTTAATATCTCTATTATTATTTATCATATGGCCAGTATCCAACATAAACCCTATATTTTTATATTTTACATTATTTAGAATATACTCCACTTCTTTCTTATTTGTAAGTTTTAATCCTGGCCACCATAAATTTTCTAATAAAAGTTTAAAAGTATATTCTCCATTATCAAATAAATCATTTATCAATGACACAACATTTTCTAAAACTTCTTCATCTGAATATTTGAAATCATAAGTCATACTTTCTGTGACTTTCGAATTACAGGCATGAAGTACTACATATTCTACTTCTAATTTTTTTGCTGTTTCTAATTCTTTTTTGTAGTATTCAATTAATTCTTCTTTGCTGTTTTCTCCTCCACATAAAGATTTAAAATATTTTTTATCCTTCACCTCTTCATATAGTGCATTTAAATCTTCATTGTATAGCTCCAGCCAAGATGGAAAGAAACGCATATGATAACCTTTAATATATTTTTTTAAATAAGTATTATCTACATCTGTAAATTTTATTAATTCAAACCCATCAAACCCATATTTTGAAATATAGTGCTGCATATCTTTTTCTATTTCATCACTGTTAAAAAAGTCTGTTCTGTTTAATAGCTTATACATTCTTATTCCTTTCCAATACACTCTTTCATATATTATCTTTTATAAGCTTTAGCACATCTTCGCTTTTTAGATTTTCAAGTTTATAATAATCTGCTTTCATAGCATCACTCAATGTCTTTGCCATTTCAAGTTTTATAAAACCTTCTTCTGTATCTATTACTATGGCTCTTATTCCATCATTTTTTATTTTTTCAGCCATTTCGATACTCTCTTTCACTGGATCTTTTCCTGAAACAGAAAAATTTCCTTTACCATCAGATAAGAATACTATTAAAGGAACAATTTCTTTATCTTTTCTTATTTCATTTTTCATTATTGTATATGCCTTTGCAATACCTTCAGCTAATGGAGTTTTTCCTCCTGTTGTTAGTTTTTCCAATTTTTTCTGTGCCAAATCTATACTTCTAGTAATGGGTAGTAATTCCTCTGCTCTATCTCTTCTGAAAGATACCATTCCTACTTTATCTCTTTTTTCATAGGCATCTTTTAACAAAGACATAATTGCTCCCTTTACTGCTTCCATCCTTTTTTTAACACCCATAGAACCACTGGAATCCACTACAAAAAGAATGCTTGCTCCTATTCTTTTTTCTCTTACCTTAACTCTTATATGCTCTTTTTTTATGCTTATCATCAGATTATTTTCTTTATTCTTTGGCTGATATGGAGCTGCTGCTCTTATTGTTGCATCAAAAGCAAAATCTGTGATTTTTCCCTTTGGCAAAGTACTCTTTATATATCTTCCTTGTAAAGAACCGCTTTTAGTTTTACATCTCTTTCCTGTTCCAGCTCTTTTTTTAGTATCATGTATAGTATCTATAAGTATATCCTTTACTTTAAATATTTCTCCTATTCCAAACTCTTCTTCAGATTCTGTGTTTTCATTATTTTTCTTTTTTTCTTCATTCTTATCTGAATTTTCAGAGGTTTCAGAATCATTTTTTTCTTTATTTTCTTTTCCACTCTCTTCAGAAGTTTCTTTTTTCTGTTCTTCATCTGGAAGATTATTTTCTTTTGATCCATTATCCTCTTGTTCATTTTCATGATTATTATCTTCCAGTTCATTTTCCTTATTTTGAGGTGTACTTTCTTGTTTTTGATTTGTTCTATGAGGAAGAACAAATATAGCTGCCTCTTTTAAATCATCTATATTTAGATAACTTCTTCCATCTAATGCTGCCAAAGCTTTAGCTGTTTCAACAAGAATTATTTCAGCTCTATTACCTATTGTATTAGCTTCTTCTACAATCTTAACAGCTATATTCATTATCTGTTCACTAACTTTTATCTTTTCTACTCTTTCTCTGGCATGATTTACTTTTTCTTTTAATATTTCTTCCTCTTCAACATATTTTTTACAGAATTCTATGGGACTATTTTCATATTCCAATCTTTTCTTTACTATTCTTACTCTTTCCAAAACATCACAAGTTCCAACAGCATTTACATAAAGACCAAATTTATCTAATAATTGAGGCCTTAAATCTCCCTCTTCTGGATTCATTGTTCCTATTAAAACAAATCTACATTCATGAGAAAAACTTACTCCATCTCTTTCTACATAATTCATCTCTCGTGAAGCTACTTCTAATACACTGCTTACTATACTGTCTCCTAATAGATTTATTTCATCTACATATAAAATATTTCCATGACATTTTTTTAAAAGTCCCTCTTGAAATATTTTTTTTCCAGATTTCATAGTTTTTTCTATATCTATACTTCCTACCAGATTATCCTCTGTTATATTTAAAGGGAGATTTATCACTTTTATTTCAGAAAATAATTCTCCTAATCCTCTAACCAATGTAGATTTTGCTGTTCCTTTCTCTCCATTTATCAGCACTCCTCCTATTTTTTTATTTACTATATTTAGAAGAAGAGCTTTTTTTATTCTTTCCTGTCCTTCAACTGCTACAAAAGGAAATGTCATATTTCCCTCCTTATAAGTTTTCTATGAGCTTTTCTAATTTGCTTTCTTCCAACACACCATCTTCAAAAGGAGTTTTTCTCATTCTATGAGGCAATGTCAATACTGCTGCTCTCAACATATCCTCCTTAGCTACATCTTCTCTTCCTTCATATGCAGCTATTGTTATAGCTGTTTTTATAACACTTATATCTGCTCTATGTCCATCAACATTCAAAGCTATTGATATTTTAGCTGCAATTTCATACATTTCATCACTGCATTTAACATTTTTTAATATTTTTTTACTTTTTTCTATTTTTTCTTTTAATTCATTTTCGTCTTTTTCATATTTTTTTATAAATTTTTCAGAGTCTACCTCAAATTCAAGCCTTCTCTTTACTACTTCTACTCTTTTACTTGTTTCTTTTTCTCCTGCTACATCTACCACTAGTCCAAACCTGTCTAATAATTGAGGTCTCAAATCTCCTTCTTCTGGATTCATTGTCCCTACCAATATAAATTTAGCTGGGTGGCTGAATGATATCCCTTCTCTTTCTATACTGTTTACTCCCATAGCTGCTGAATCCAATAAAACATCAACTATATGGTCATCCAATAAATTTATTTCATCTACATAGAGAATATTCCTATTACTTTGAGCAAGTATTCCCTTTTCAAATTTTTTTTCTCCATTTTTTATTGCATGTTCAATATCTAATGTTCCTACCACTCTGTCTTCTGTAGCACTTATTGGAAGATTTATTACTTTCATTTTACCTTGAATTATCTGAATCTCTTCTCCTGCTTTATATTTTTTTAGGCATTCATCACAAAACTCATCAGGTTTCTCAGGGTCGCAATGAAATTCACAATGGTTTTCATCCCTCTCTGCAAGAAGACTGGCAAGACCTCTAACTAATGTAGATTTTGCTGTTCCCTTCTCTCCTCTTATAAGCACCCCTCCCAAAGCTGGGTTTATTATATTCAATATTAATGCTTCTTTCATTTTTTCTTGCCCTACTATCCCTGTAAAAGGATAGAGAAAATTTCTATTACTCATTTATTTTCCTTTCTTCATCCAGTATTTTAAACACTGCCTTTCGCAGAATACAATCTTTATCTTCTGTTTCATATTTTTGATTATACAGCATTCTCGAAGGACAGCATCCTTTACAAATTTTCCTATATTCACATATATTACATCTTTCATATTTCCCTGAAGATAATTGCTTCATCTCAATTTCTTCATCTATATTTCCCATATAATATTCCCTATTTCCAACAAGAGAACTGCATGGATAAGTATCTCCATCTGGAGTTACTACCATGGCCTGACCCAATGATGAATAACAATAATTGTTACTGCTGCATCCCATACATTCTCTCATTTTTGTTTCTTCTATTTCTCTTATCCCTACTTTTTTCCCTGTGAGTTCTGTAAGAAGCCGAATCTTTTCATATGCCTTTTTTAAACTAATATAAATATCCCCATCAGCTGGAGGTTGTATCTCTTTATTAATGTTACAGTTTCCAGCAGTTCGTAAAAGATCAAGTCCTATTCCTCTTACATTTCCTAAGTAATATGCCATTTCTATTAATTTTTCAAGTTTTTCAATATTTTTATTAGTTACTACACAATTTATGTTTATATCTTTTTTATACTCCCTAAGAAAATTTATCCCTTGAAAAACTTTTTTAGTTCCTCCCCTCATTTCCTCATTAATGGCTACAGTTCCATCAAAACTGATTCCTATATTTATATCCATTTTTGCAAGTTTTTTGGCTATTTCTTCTGTTATCAATGTCCCATTACTTTGGAGTCCTACCTTACATTTATATCTATTTTCTTTCAAATATTGGTAAAGTTTTTCTATTACCCCGAAATTAAGCAGAGGTTCTCCCCCTGCCAATATCACAGTAAAGTTTTTATCTACACAAAGATTTATTGCTTTTTTAGCAGTTTCAAAAGACATTAATTTATGAGTAAATGCAGGGTGGGCATAACAATATTTGCAATTTAAATTACAATCATCAGCCAGCCACAACACAAGATATTTAATATTTTTTTTACTCTTCATATGCCTCTATATCACCTTCAATACTTAAATATATTTTTCTTAAACTTTCTAGTTTTTCTGGAGATGCACTCCACATATTTCTTTGATTAGCTTCTAAAAGTTTTTCAGCTATATTCATCACTGCATGTGGATTATTTTCTTTTATCCACTCTCTGTTTTCTTCATTTTCAATATATTTTTCAGCTATTTTATCATACATCCAATCTTCAGCTATCTCAGATGTTGCATCCCACCCAAAGAATATATCTACCATAAAACTTACTTCCTGAGCTCCTTTATACCCATGCCTTTTTAAACCTTCAAACCACTTTGGATTCAGTATTCTTGATCTCATTATTTTTGCAGTTTCTTCTTTTAAACTTTTTATTTTTGTTGATTCTGGATCACTTGCATCTGCACTATATGAATGAGGATCTTTTCCACTGGCACATTTTACTGCTGCTACCAATCCGCCATGATATGTATAGTAATCATCGCTTTCCAGCATATCTATTTCAACTGAACTTTCATTTTTTACTGTTATTTCTGATTTAGACATTCTCTTAGTGAATATCTTTTCTGCTTTGGTTCCATGATAGCTTTTTCCATAAGCATAACTGCTCCAATTTATATATGCTTTTCCTAAATCTTCTCTCGTTTCCCATTCCTTTGAATTGATGAGCACTCCCACTCCAGCACCATATGTACCTGGCGGACACCCAAAGACTCTCATTTTTGAAACATGTTCAGCTTCGCTCAATTTATATCCTTCTTTTAAAAGCTGTTCTATCTCTTCATTCATATTTTTTCTAATATAGTTTATTTCCTCAGGTTCATCTAATTGCGATACCAGATTTACTGCTTCTTCTAATAATCTTATAAGGATTGGAAAAGTATCTCTAAACAATCCTGTTATTCTCAATGTTACATCTATTCTCGGCCTTTTCAATTCCTCATAGGGAATAACTTCTAATCCTATTACTCTATCTCCATTATTCAGCCATATTGGTCTTACTCCCATAAGGTATAATGCTTCTGCAATATCATCTCCATTAGTTTTCATAGTTTCTCCACCATAGACCAGCATAGCTATATTTTGAGGTATTTTTCCTTCATCCTCAATATATCTTTCTATAAGTTTATCTCCTAACTGTATTCCTACTTTCCATGATGCTTTTGATGGGATTTTGTTAGGATCTATTGCATAAAAATTAGTTCCTGTAGGTAAAATGTTTATATTTCCTCTTGTGGGACACCCTGATTGTCCCGGAATAATAAATTTCCCCTCAGCTCCTTTTATTGTACTTTCTTTTTCTCTTACTACTCCTCTTATTTTTGGTAAAACAGTTTCCAATATATTATTTTTAAGAGCTAAAATATATTTTCTATTTTTTACCTCATATCCTGAATATTCACTTTTTAATTCTGTTTTATTATCTGATAATATTTCTTTTATGATATCTAAAGTTATATTTCTTATATCATCTAAAATCATAAGATTAGTTTTTCCATTTTCAGAAAAATCATACAGCTCATTCTTTAATTGTTCCAAATCATATCCCAGAGCTTTTCCAACAGATTTATCTGCTGCCAGCATTCCACAGTTGTCTATTCTCATAAGAGCTTGAATTAAAGTAGCACATCTGTCTCCTTCTGCTGGTTCTCCTAATATATGAAGTCCATCTTTGATTGTTGAACTTTTTAATTCCTCTATATATGAATGAAGCTTATTTATAAAGAACTTATAATCTTCTAAAACTTTTTCTTTGTCTAAATTCATATCCAAATTATAGTTATACTTAAACACTCTGTCTAATATATCCTCTTTAATTCCTTCCAATTTTGAATCTTTTGCATTTTCAGCTTGATAATACTGCTTTATTAATTCATCTATTTCTTCTATATCCTCATACTCTCCCGCTAAAGTAAGAGCTGGAATCATATACGATATGAGAGCTGCATAACTTCTTCTTTTAGCCTGTAATCCCTCACCTGTTACATTAATAGAATAATCATACAAATGTGGAATATCATCTATATTAAAATCTGGACAACAACTGCTGCTTAATCCTATCTCTTTTCCTGGCAGCCATTCTAAAGTTCCATGAGTTCCCACATGATAAATCACATCTGCTTTAAATACTTCCTTTATCCATTTGTAAAATGAATAATATTGGTGTGGAATCATAAAATCTGTATTGTGATATATTTCTTCTGCTCTGCATATCATTCCTCTTGCAGGCTGTAGTCCTATAAAAATATTTCCATTGAGTATCCCAGGAACTGGTAATATATCTTCATATACCATAAATTCTCCTGGTCCTTTTCCCCATTGTTCTTCCATTTTCTTTTGAACTTTTTCATCAAGCTGATCAAACCACTTCAAGTATTTTTCCTTATCTATTATATCTATACTTTTTTCTAATACCTTTTCAGAAGTCAACCATTTCTGATCATTTGATACTCCTTTTATAATTTTCTGAATTATCTCATTTCCATCTTTAAATTTATATTCAGTTTTAATACCCATTTCATCAAAAGTTTCAACCATATTATATACGGAATTAGGTGTATCCAACCCAAAGGCACACCCTATCATGTCATTTCTTGGAGGCATATTGTGAAATATTATTGCTACTTTTTTATCTTCATTCTTTTTTTGAGATAACCTCACCCATCCCATAGCCATTCTCGCTATTTTATTTACTCTTTCATTGATTGGAATAAAAATAGACTTTTCTCCAAATTCATCTTTAATAATTTCATGAGTACAGCAAGTAACTGAAATAATCTGTCCATCAAACTCTGGATAATATACTCCTGTTGTAAGAGACATAGTATCCAGTCCACGAACATCTTCTTCCCATGTTTCTCTATTTTGATATGTAGTCATAGCTTGAATTACAGGAACTCCCATATCTTCAAATATACTTTTTTCAACTACAGATGTTCCATCCCCTGGCTCATTAAATATACTTTGGGAATATCCAATAAGATTTATTATAGCCCTTGGTATAACTTTTTCATTTTTTTTGAAATAATTTTCTATTACCCATTTTGTTCCCCTTGATTTTATAGATTGATCTGGAACGGAATTAGTAAAAACGGCTAAAGGAATTCCGCCTTCTCTTTTTATTTCTTCCATGAATTTATCTATGACTTCCATTCTCCTACTTTGCCACTCTCGTCCATGAAAAAGTATTCCCACTACATTTTTTTCTTTTGCTATACTTTCAATAAATTTATCTGTATCTTTTACTATTTCTCCATTGGCATAAATTCCTTCCCATTGTGGATATTGACACTCTTCTATTTCATATTTATCTTTTCCTAGAGTATTTGCTGCATATAGAATCATATTTCTATAATTCTTTTCTCCCCCTAAAAGATAATATTTTGTCAACTTTTCTTGTACAAGAGATGAAAGTCTTGAACCAGAAGTAAATTCTCTTGTCTCATCTTCTATTGTGGAATGTATGAAAAATGGCTTTTTCCCATAAAATTTCTTTTTAAATTTTAAAAAATTTTTAAAGGTTGATATCCCTCCATGTATCATCATACATATTAAATCACTTTTTTCAGTATAAACTTCTAATTGATTGTATATTGCATCAGAAGAATCTATTTCAAAAGCTGTAAAAAACTTAAACTCAAACTTTCCTTGATATTCTTTAGTTACAGAGCTGCATACTTTATTTAAACTATGCATATTATCAAACATTGAAGTTATAAATATTATTTTAAACATCGCTCCCCCATTTTTCTGTAATATATTTTACAAAGGTCATGATATATCTTCCCAGCAAATAGTTTAATGTCTTTTCTTCCTTTTCTTCTAATTCATAGTTGATTTGCAGTTTATCACAAATAAGTTTTCTTATTTGTTCACACTGCTCTTTCACTATTTCTTCTGAAAGCAGATTCCACTCTAACTGATCCAGTAAATGAATATATAATGAAGTAAGAGCAACTGTTTCCTCATTCTTTTCTATTTTCTCAATAAATTCCATGTATTCTAATTTTTCCTCAGTTTTTTCTGGATATTTTTCAACATATCTATTCCATATTTCTTCAGCTGTTATGCCATATCTTCCTCCTCTTCTAAATATAGACTTTTGTTTTTCAGGAGTTAAGCCTGATTGTCTTGCTAAAGCTTCTTTTACTCCTTTTTTTACAGCTTTTCCTATTAATTCTCCTAATTTTGAATGCTTTCCAGAATCATTATATACAGCTTCACTTTCAAGATTACTGTAAACTATAACACCATCTGTTCCAGACCCAGTTGCTATTCCATTTGAATATTTACTTCCTTCCAACAATTCCTGTATTGCTGCTGTTTTTGCTTCAGTTATAGTAATCATTGCCCTTGTCAAAGTTCTTGGAGGTAAATTTCCATTAACAGCTACAATTATATTTATAGTTCCATGCTTTATTTTCTCTGTTTTTCCATTATTTTCAACATAAGAGGCTGGATCCCCAACACGCCCTCCATTTGTTTCTATTCCTCCTGTTATCAAGGCAGTAACACTTAAATCTCCATACTTTTCTATAGTCACACTCATATTTTTCATATCTGCTGCTGTTCCCATTCCAGTTGTATATCGAGGGTCAAGCCCTAATTCTCCTGCTATGATTTCCATATGCTCCTTATATGTTGGAGCTTTTAGCTGACATCCCATTCCTGGCGCAGTTTTTGCATCATTATTAAAAACAGAAGTCAGATGTTCACTATATCCTCCATTTATAACTCCTGTGCTTAGTACAGCTCTCTTTCCAGAAAATTTTACTATAACACTTTTATTATATTTATATATTTTATCTCCTGTTTCTAATACTTTTAACATTTGTTCCTCCTAATTTCTATAATATACAAAAATCTAATAATCCAGATATAGAATTATGGTAAACTCTCGCATTTATTCCATATACCTTATTCAAATTTTCTTCTGTCATAACTTCTTCTGGCTTTCCATCTTTAACTATTTCTCCATTGGAGAGCAGTATAAGTCTTGTACAATATTTTACTGCTATTCTCAAATTATGAATTACTGATATCACTGTTTTAGATTCCTCTTTCATACTTTCTACGTGCTTAAAAAGCTCATCTTCATACATCATATCTAAACTGGCTGACGGTTCATCTAAAAGCATTATGTCACTTTCCTGTGTAAGTACTTTGGCAAAAAGCACTCTTTGTCTCTCTCCTCCAGAAAGTTCCAGTATAGACTTATCTTTAAAGTTTAAAGTATTTGTCATCTTCATATATTTTTCTGCTGTTTCTATATCTTTTCTGCTATATTCCTGAAATCTTTCCAGATATGGATATCTTCCTAAAACTACTACATCTATACATGAAAAATCAAAACCAAGATTCGTATTTTGATTCATAAAAGAAATTTTCTTTGCTAATTCTTTTTCCTTATACTCTGCAATACTTTTATCATTAAGAAGTATTTTCCCTCTGTCTATTTTATTTATTCCATTTATTGTTTTTAGAAGGGTAGTTTTTCCAGAACCATTGGGACCTATTATCCCTATAATTTCTCTCTGACTGCATTCAAAACATATATTTTTTAATATCTCTCTTTCATCTATTTTGTAATACACATTTTTAAGCTTCAAAGTAAAGTTATTCATAGCCCTTTTCCCTCTTTTCTAATTTTAATTATTAGATAAATAAAATATGGTGCTCCTATTAATGAAGTAATTATTCCTACACTTATTTCACTAGGAGCTAAAATTACTCTTGATATTAAATCACTTAATGTGAGAAAAAAAGCTCCTGTTAGAAATGATCCTTTTAACAGCTTTCTATTGTCTGCTCCAATTATTTTTCTCAGCATATGTGGAACAACGAGTCCAACAAATCCTATATTTCCACTTATACATACAGAAACAGCTGTTAATACTGCAACTATCACAAGTATTTTCTTTCTCATTTTTCTTATATTTATTCCCAAAGACTTTGCTTCCTCATCTCCCAACAAAAGTATATTCAGTTCTTTTCCATGACAAAACAAAATAAAAGCTAAAATTATAACAGGACCTACTCCAAATAAAAAATGCTCCCATCTTCTCCCACTAAGACTTCCTATAGACCAGAAAATATATTCCTTTATTTGAGCTTCCATAAGATTTGTAAGTATTATAGATGATATAGCCCCTACAAAACTGCTTATAGCAATTCCAGAAAGTATCAATAATAGATTATCACTTTTACCTCTTAAAGTTGAAAGTCTGTACACTATAGCTGATATCACCAAAGAAAAGAATATAGAAAATAATGGCATTGCAAAAATATATTTTGAACTTAATCCTAAGGCTATAGATATCACTGCCCCAAGACTTGCTCCACTTGAGATTCCTATTATTCCTGAATCTGCTATGGGATTTTTTAAAAGACTCTGCATTGTACATCCACATACAGCTAAAGCTCCTCCTACAATTACTGCTGTCATTATCCTAGGAAATCTTACATAATATACAATTGGAATAAAACTTTTTTTCATTATGTCAAAATTAGTTATTCCAGTTTTATTTAATAATATTTTTATAACTTCTGGTATTGGTACTTTTACTGCTCCATAGAAAAGAGAAAAAATAATTACTATAATCAAAAAGAAAGTTATCATAACATTAAAATTTAATTTAGTCTTTCCCATTGATTATTCCTCCCTTAAATTATAGATAGCCTTTCCAAGATTTTCTATTCCTTCAATCATATATTGAGAAGTTGGAGAAATATCTTTATGCCTCAATAAATATACTCTTTTGCTTTTTACTGCTTTGACATCTTCATAACTTAAATCATTCATAACAAACTTTGAAAACTCTTCAGAATTTATATGTCCTCTCCATATAGGTATTATTATTACATCTGGATTTAATTCTATAACTTTCTCTTTTGATATTTTTTGTGAACCATTGATCCCTGCTTCAGCAGCTGCATTTATTCCTCCAATAAGATTTACCATATCATCAAAAGTAGTATTTTTTCCACTTGTATATTCATAAGATGTATACATTAATATTCTTGGTTTTTCTTCATTATAATTACCATGTATTTGTTTTTGAAGAACAAAAAGCCTAGTTTCCATATTTTTCACTATTTCTTCTCCTTTTTCTTCTTCACCTACTAAAACTGATAATTCTTTTATAAGTTCTTTTTGTTCTTTAAAATTTTTAGGAGTTTTATAGGTATATACATTTGCTCCAGTTTCTTGTATTTGCAGAAGTATTTCTTTTTTCATCCAATCTGCTGTTATTACTAGATCTGGTTCTAATTCTATCATTGTTTCAATATTGCTTTCTATCTTTGGAAATTCTTTTGCTTTTTCCCACACATGAGACATATCTGTTTCTTCATTAATTTTTCCACATAGCCCTACTATTCTTTCAGGCTCTACAAGACTCAATATCATCTCATCTCCACTTAATGTCAGAGAGGCTATTCTATTAAATTTTTTTCCCTCTGCTCCCAGAATAGATATTGAAATGGTAAATATAAAAATTATATAAATTAGAGAGATTATTTTTTTCAATACCCTCACATCCCTTTTTAAAGTGTTCTTCAATAGTAATAAAGCAGGGGGAAAATTCTCCCTGCTTTATATTTAATTATTAAAAATTATATTTAAATCCTGCATAGAAACTTCTTCCATCTGCTGGGTAATATGCTTTATATCCTCCACTTGTAGTTACTGTAGTAGAATATTCTTTGTCTAATAAATTTTTTATTCCTCCATAAATTTCCAATCCTTCATTAACCTTACATTTTAAATTTAAATCAAATGTTGTGTATCCTCCAACTTTTCCATAATTGTTAGAAAAATCATCTTCCCCATATGCTTTTCCTAGATAATACATATCTATATTTCCAAGCAATTTCTCAGTAAAATTATATGTCACTCCTGCATTTAGCTGCCATCTTGATACTCCAGCAAATTCTTTTCCATCATGTTCTCCAGAAGTAACTTTAGGTTGAATATATGAAATATTCTCTCTTAAAGTAAGTTTATCAAAATAGTGCTGTAGTGATAATTGAGTACCTATTCTTCTTACTGTTCCATCAAAATTTTTATTCGCTCCTGGCCAAGCTGCTCCTGGTATTCTCCCTTCAGGGTTATAATATATTTCTTTATCTGTATCTATTAAAAATACCGAAGCTGAAATATTAGTATTCCCTTTCATATCTTTTATTCCTAACTCATATGTTGTTGTTTTTTGAACATCATAATTTCCTAGCCATAAATTCATATCATTTATTGTTGGAATTCTAAACCCTTGTGCAAAGTTTAAATAAACACTTCCTGTATTAGAATATAAATAGTTTGCTGCTAGTTCAAATGAATTATTTTCAAACTTATCTTTATCCATAGCTGTTCCTGAATCTAATTTATTTATTTCTCTTCTAAATCCCTGTGTTAATTGCAAATCTCCAAAAGTTGTTTTATTTAAAATATATCCAGCATATGACTCTTTAGTTTTGTCAGGTGTTGAAGAATCTTTTCTATCTTCAATCTTACCATCTTTATAGTCAACACCTAAAATTACATAACTATTTTCTCCATAAGTATACTTCATTTGCGCTTTTGAGTAATATTGGATAATTCTATCTTTAGATAAATATGGTCCATATGAAGATATAGAATTATATTCCCCTTCATTTTCTGAATACCCTCCATAGATTAAAACAGAAATATTTTCTGTTAATTTTTGATTATATGTAAGTAAATAACTATCTGTTTTATCTTTAACAATTCCTCCACTTGTTCCAATTTGTTTTGGATTATCTTCAAATTGCTTCTTTGTCAATGCCCCAGTAAAGGAATCATCATTTTCGCTATGATTATACTTAGCTTCAATATAACCATCATTTAACAAATATTTACCTCTAAGCCATATTGATTCTCTTTTATCTCCATCATCATATCCTGGATATGCACTTCTATATCCATCAGTTTTGTAATTAGTGTAAGAAGTATCAAATAAGAATTTTTCTCCTATTTTTGTTCCATAACTTAAAGTTCCTTTTGTAGTTCCCCAAGAACCTGCTTCTAAACCAACACTTCCATAATTTATTCTGTCTTTTGGAGATTTTGTAATAATATTAATTATTCCTCCAATAGCTCCTTCACCATACATTACTGTACCTCCAGCTGGAACTATTTCTATTTTTTCTATTTGGTCCACTGGAATTTGATCTGTTTCATAACTTCCATTTATTCCATTTAATGGGACACCATCTAATAATACTACTGTATTTGTATTAGATGTGGCTCCTGAACCTCTCATATCAAAATTTGGTTTTCCTCCATCCATATATCTAACTACCAACCCTGGCACTCCTCTTAATGCTTCTGCTACTGTATTAGCTCCTTTGTTTTGAATATCTTCCTGTGTTACAATTGTCACATTTTTCGCTGTATCCAATACACTAGTCTCAAAATTTTCAGTAGATATTACTGTTTCATTTAGTCTTTGGCTGGCGATATTTTCCTCTGCTATTGTTGTCATTGATGTCCCAACTGCTAATACAGCAGCTAACATTAAAGTCCTTCTCATTATTTCCTCCCAGATATTTGTTTTGTAATAAACAAAAAACTCTGATTAGGCAAAATAACTTACCTAATCAGAGCACCAATTCTGAAATAATGAAATTCAAAAAATAATAGAAATTTACATTTTCAAATATATTAATTGGTAAGTCTTCTGACTTAGCTTCATCCTACTCTCACGCCTTCCCAGTTTCCCAGTGACATAATGTGATTTCGTCCGCCATACAGCAGCTTGCGCTGTGGGGGATTCTCACCCCTCTTCCTCTATTAAGCTTATATGCACCTAATCATCTTTTTGTTTTATTCTAATTTTAATAGTATAATATCCAAACAATAATGTCAAGTATATTATTTTTTTAAAACGATATTCTTTTATTAAGAAAATAAATATAAGACGAATATTAAGAACACCAATATTTTTTTATTTATTAAAATCTTCTGCAATAATTACACTTTTTAAAATCTTATCCTCAATTTCAGTATCAAAAATTTTTGTTTCTATATTAAAATATTTTCTTAAATTGTCCTCATTTATTATATCAATAGTTTTTCCTATGATATAATCATCCTTTCCCATTATCAGTGATCTATCAGAGATTCTTAAAGCATATTCTGGATAATGAGTATTAAAAATACAAGTTATACCTTTTTCTTTTACCAATCTAACTATTAATTTTAAAATTATGGCCTGATTTTTAAAATCTAAATGAGATTCAGGTTCATCTAAGATTAATATTTGAGGTTCTCCAATCAAAGCTCTTGCTACAAATACCATCTGTAACTGTCCTCCGCTCAATTCAGAACACTTTTTATCTATTAGATGAAGTATTCCTATCTCATCTAATACTTCTTCCACTAATTTCTGATCTTTTTTAGAGGGAATAGAAAACATTCCCAAATATCTAGCTCTTCCCATTATAGTTAATTCCCTTACTGAATATGGAAAAGAAAGACTATGTGCCTGTGGTACATATCCTATATTTTTCAATTCTTTAGGCGAATTTATTCTTCTATCTCCTATATACATCTCTCCAGAACTCCATTTTAATACACCATTAAGACATTTTAGCAAAGTAGTTTTTCCTATCCCATTTTGCCCCAATATTGTAAATATTTCTCCATCATTTACTTTTAAATTTATATTCTTTAAAATTAAATTCTCTCTTAAATATCCAAAGTTTCCATTTTTTATCTCTAAATTCATTTTCTCACCAACTCTTGTATCTCTTAAAAATAATAATAAAAAATGGTGCTCCTACTAAAGAAGTGAGTATCCCTATTGGTATCTCTGCTGCTGTAGCTGTTCTGGCTATTCCATCTATTATCAGCATAAATATAGCTCCCATTATGCAAGAACTTGGAATCAGTTTTGTATTATCAACTCCTATAAACATACGGCATATATGCGGTATTAACAATCCTATCCATCCTATTATTCCTGTAATAGTTACACATGCAGCTGTTATTAAAGTTACTAAAATTATTATAAAAGCTCTGATTTGAAGTGGATTAACACCTAACGACCGAACTTCATCGTCTCCTAGAGAAAGAATATTTATTCTCCATCTTAAAAGATATAAGATCATCATTCCTATCCCAACAGGAATTACTGCTATTTTCAATCCAGAATATGAAACATTAGAAAAACTTCCCATAAGCCAGTAAGTTATAGCTGGAAGTTTATCATAAGGATCAGCAGTATACTTAATCAAAGAAATAAGAGAACCAAAAAGTGATGTCATAACCATCCCTGAAAGTACAAGAGAGAGGGTGGAACTCTCTCCTCTCACTCTTGATAAAATATACGTCATTCCTACACTTAATATTCCAAAAAACATAGCTAAAACTATAACATAACTGTTCGTTCCAAAAAATAATATTCCAAGAACTGCTCCAAAAGCTGACCCAGAACTTACACTGATTACATCTGGGCTTACCAACGGATTTTGAAATATTCCTTGAAGTGCTGTTCCAGATACAGCAAGTCCTGCTCCTATTACCACATTCATTAATACTCTTGGTATTCTAAGTTGATATATTATTGAACTTTCAATAGATGTATTTTCTATTCCTTTTAAGCTGTTTATTATAGTTGAATAGAATACTGCAGGAGAGATATAAAACCTTCCTAAAAATATTCCTCCAAATATACAAAAAAACAATACTATTATAAGAAACAAAAGTTTCTTTCTATAATTATCCTTATACATTTTATCCTCTCTTAAATATCAAGTCCTTGATTTATTTTTATATTTAAAATAGTTTCTAGTTGTTCTTCTGAAAGTTCATAATCAAAAAACTTAGAATAAAAATCTTTAATATCTTTTTTTATATTATATTCTTTAAAAATTTCAGGTGCAGCAGTTTTAGCTATCCATTTAATCATAAGTGGTGTCTCTGCACAAGGTGCATCCCATCTATAAATTCCTATTGGAGCTTTATATACTTTTTTATTTTTTATAGCTTCAATATTTGCCCAATTTTGTCCACTGATTTTATTATTATAGATATCATCTGGTTGTATATTATCAAAATTACTCAAAATAATTATATCTGGATTCCATACCATTACTTGTTCCATAGTCACTTTAGTCCAGTTTCCTGTTTTAATATCCTTAGTTACATTTTCTCCACCAGCCATATTTATCATAATATCATTAACTGAATTTCCTGTTGCCACTGTTAATTGTGAATCTCTTATATAAAGAATCTTTTTTCTTTTTATATTTTTTAGCTCATTTTCTTTTGATGTCAGATAATTATTCGTATCCTTATGATATGCTATCAATTCAGCTGCTTTTTCCTCTTTATTAAAAATATCTCCCAACAACTTAATTCCCGCTTGAACATCTTCCAATGTTCCATATTTTATAGCTACTGAAGGTATTTTTATTTTATCCAGTTTTTCTTTTACTTCTCCTTGATAATCCCATATTACTACTAATTCTGGTTTTAAAAGAGCCAATTCCTCATAATTCATATTAAAATTATTATCCACAAATGTTGAATTTATTTTTTCCATTTCTGGAGCCATTTCTTTTAAAATGCTTATTTTATATGCTCCAATAGCTGATGGATGCATTCCTACAATCTTTGAAGCACTTCCATCTACTGCATAAGCAAGAGAGGCCCAAGGTATTGGTACTATAGCCACCTTCTGAATGTTATCTGATATCTCTACATTCTTTCCTGTCAAGTCAGTTACTACTTTACCTTCTGTACTTATACTTCCCAACATAAACAATGAACACATAAACATACAACTTAAAATCTTTTTCATCCTTCCCACTCTCCTTTAATTATTTTATAGAAATTTTTTTAAATAAAAAAAGCTCTCCAGTTAACAGAAGATTCTATCTTACTGGAGAGCCAAATACTGAAAACCTATTTAAATAAATAGTATTTTAATGACCATTGGTAAGTCTTCTGACTCAGTTTCATCCTACTCTCACGCCTTCCCAGTCTCCCAGTGACACAATGTGATTTCGTCCACCATACAGCAGCTTTTCGCTGTGGGGGAATCTCACCCCTCTTCCTCTATTAAGCTTATTCACACCTAATTGTTTTTAGTTATTCTTTCATCCCAATGATATATTATTCAAACATGATTGTCAATAAAATACTTTTTTTCTTTATTTTAATTCATTTTATTTTAAAAAAATATTAAAAATCCCTTTCATATAAATTATAGTAACAATGACTTAAAAAAGTTATTAACTATTTTTTATCTTTTATTAAATATTGTATTTAAACCCTAAATAAAAATTTCTTTCATCAGCAGGAATTCCAGTAGTTTTAGTTTCTTCTAAATAGTACTTTTCATTAAATAAATTATTGACTCCTCCATATATACTTAATCCTCTACCTATGTCATATTTTACTGATAAATCAGTAACAATATTAGAATCTTTATTATAACTTCCTGTATTCATACTTCCTGTATAATTTATACTTGTATTTAATGTTAATTTTTCTGTTGCTTCATATGTTGCAGAAAGTACAAACCTTTTTTCAGGAACATTTGGAATATCTTGTCCTTTCTTGCTTCCTTTAGTAATTTCTGCATCTATAAAAGTAAATGATTCATTTAGTGTTAATTTTCCTAAGTATTGTTCTGCTGTTAATTCTATTCCTTTTCTTTCTGTTTCATCAAGATTTTCATATACAAAATTGGGGCTTCCTAAAGATTGATAACTAATTTCATCTTTTATTGTAGAAAAAAATCCTGTTATACTTACATAACTTCCAAAGATATTATCTTTCATTCCAATTTCATAAGTTGTTGATTTTTCAGCTTTTAAATCATTTCCGACATAATCTCCTTTTATTCTGTTAGCTAATTGTCTTGGTGTTGGAGCCACAAAACCTCTTTCAAATTTTACATATATATTTCCTGTATTACTGTATAAATAATTTAATCCTATATCAGCAGCATAATTGTCTATTTTATTATCAATATCCAAATTTACTCCAGAATCTCTATATCCATCATATTCATTCCATTCTTTTCTTCCACCAACGCTTAAAATCAGGTTATCATTAAGCTTATATTTTTCTACAGCATAAATTGCATTAGTTATTTTATCAACATCCATAGCTGTACTAGAACTTTTCATTATTCCATTATTTTTATTGTAGTCATAACCTGCCACTAATATTCCATTAGAATGCTCATATCTTCCTTTAACTCCAATTCCTTCTATATCCATTGTACAAGTTGTTAATCTTGTACTTTGAGTATCATTATCTATTTTTGATTTAAATCCAGTAACTCCTAAAGTAAATTTATCAAACTTTCCTTCATATACTGCTTGATAACTTTCTCTTCTTGAATACCATCTTGATACTGCTCCTGCACTTTCTCTATCTTTTTCTAATTTTGTTTTTGCTACAGCATCTGTAAAGTTAAAATCTCCTCTATAATTTTCACCTTTTAAAATTAATCTTTGATTATTGCTAATATCATAAGTTAATGTTCCTGAATAGTTATTCTCTATCCCTTTGTCTTCATCTCTGTAACCTTCTCTTGATAATCCGTTATATCCTACCATTATTCCTAATTTATCTGTTATTTTTGTACCTGTAAAGATATTTGTATATTTTTTATTATAAGATCCAATTCCAGAATCAAGGCTTAAAAATGGTTTATCTACATTTTTTTTAGTAATTATATTTATGTATCCACCAGAAGCCCTATCACCATAAAGGACTGCTCCACTTCCTGGAAGGATTTCTATCTTTTCTATTGTTGCAACTGGTATTGTATTAAATCCTTGTGGAGACATTATTGTATTAATTGGCACCCCATCTATCATCACTTTAACTTTCATATCTATAGCGCTATGATTTTGACCTCTCATATTTATAATAGTTCCTTGAGAAGTTCCACTTACATTAATCATCGAATAATCTTTTAAAATATCTGTTACCTGATTATAGTGTTTTTTCTCAATATCTTGTTGATTTATTACAATAACATTTTTTATTTCATCTTTAACCGTTTCAGAAAATCCTGTTGTAGTAATAACCTTTTCCTCTAATCTTACCCCCATATTTGATTCAGCATAAAGTGATGACACAGCACAAATAAAACTTAAAATAACTAATCTTTTTTTCATTTTTCCCCCTTTTATTTATTTTAGTTGATTTAAAATCATTTCCCCCATCTTTAAAACTCCTTCTATTCCCATAAAAGAATTTTCACAACTTAAAAATTTAGCTTGAATATTTGGATTACTTACCCTTATTTTTAGTTCTCCATCCAAATAATTTAATAATTCTTCATCCCCTAATATTAAATCATAGCTTTCTGCCTCATTCCATTGTTCTCTATCAATTATCTTATCTAAATATTCTTTATAATACTGTGTATGTAATTCTGTTAGCTTATGATTTATTATAATTTTTTTTACTAATATGTTTAGATCATTTTCTAATAAACTACATAAACCGCATGCTTCAAAATAGTTTCCACTTATACATACACTCAGTTTTTTATTTCTCAATTTTCTT
>ERZ773144.780-NODE-780-length-31392-cov-5.371414_pt1 | contig 31392 bp, 32 predicted proteins | sample MGYA00580849_ERZ773144 | MGnify/ENA primary metagenome ERZ773144 (study PRJEB29015, sample SAMEA2737861) | human gut metagenome | biome: human gut; feature: human-associated habitat; material: faeces | place: China | collected 2012 ...
ATAATTGGGCTGTTTTAAATTTGCAACAGCCCCTTTTTTTTTTATAAGATACATTCCATTTTTATATCAGCTTCCTCATATTTATTTTCATCACATTTTAATTCTACAAATCCATATTTTTTATATAAATGAAGAGCTGCTTTTAACTGATGATTGGAGTAAAGCAGAAGTTTTTTTGCTCCTTCTTCTCTTGCTTTTTCAAAACATTTTTCCACTAATAAACTTCCAATTCTTTTTCCATGATATTTATCTGAAACAGCAAGTTTTAGTATTTCAAAATCTCCATTTTCTATTTTTCCCAATGAAACAGTTCCTACACACTCTCCATCCATTTCAGCAATATATACAAACCCACCTTTATCAATTATTTTCTCTCTAGGATTATTCAGCATTTCTTCATCTACTGGTTCTAATAAATCATACTTTAAAAGCCATTCATATCCTAATTTTTTAAAATCTTCAAGGTATCTTTCCTCAAAATCAACTATAAATACTTCTCCCATTTATCCCCTCCTAAAATTAAAAAGGCCACTCAGCAAATTTCTTCACTGAAAATGGCCTCTGTAGTTATATATTATGCCTTTCTGCTTTCAATTATTTTTTTAGCTAATATTTCTGGTACTTCTTCATATCTTGCAAATTCAAATCTATAATGTCCTCTTCCTTGAGTCATAGCCCTAAGATCAAGAGCATATTTTAATATTTCAGCCTGAGGAACTTCTACATTCAATACTTGTTCTCCATATTGGTTAGGTTCCATCCCTAATATTCTTCCTCTACGTTTATTCATATCTCCCATTACATCTCCCATGTAATTTTCAGGAACTACAATCTCAAGTTTCATGATAGGTTCCAAAAGAACTGGTTTCGCTAATTCCATACCTTTTTTAAATGCAAGTATGGCTGCCTGTTTAAAAGATATTTCATTAGAATCTACAGGATGATATGATCCATCAAATATAGTTGCTTTGAAATTGATAACAGGATATCCTGCAAGTATTCCTTTTTCTTTTGCTTCAAGAAGTCCTTTTTCAACTGCTGGCATATATGTCTTAGGAACTACTCCTCCTTTTACTTCATCTATAAATTCAAACTCATTTTTACATGGTTCGAATTTAATATGAACATCTCCATATTGTCCTGCTCCTCCAGATTGTTTTTTATGTTTTCCCTGAACAGAAGTTATTCCTTTTATTGTTTCACGATAAGATACAACTGGATCAGTAAGTACAGCATGTACTCCAAATTTATTTTTTATTTTACAAAGAATTACATACAGATGTTTTTCTCCCTGCCCACCAATTAATAGCTGTTTAGTTTCAGCGTTTCTATACATAACAAATGTAGGATCTTCTTCCATCATTCTCTGAAGACATGTACTCAATTTTTCATCATCAGCCTTTTGAGCAGGTTCTACACTTGAATATAGACACGCTTCTGGAAGTTCAATATTATCATAAACTATAGGTTTATCTTTATCACAAAGTGTATCTCCAGTTTGAGTAAACTGGAGTTTAGTTGTAGCTCCAATATCTCCTGCCACAAGTTCTTGAGCCTCTTCCTGTTTGTTTCCTCTCAAATATATAATCTGAGCTATTCTTTCTTTTTTATTTTTATTAGGATTTAATACCTCAGTATCTTTTTTCAATGTTCCTGAATTTATTTTAAATAATGATATTTTTCCGATAAATGGGTCAACTAGAGTTTTGAAAACTATTGCTGAGAAAGGCTCATCCTTAGATATCTTTCTGGCTTCTGGCTCTCCAGTAACAGGATTAGTTCCTATTCTCTCTCCATTAAACATTTCAGTTGGTGTAGGCATATAATCAGAAATCATTTTAAATAAAGTATGAACCCCTATTCCCTGTAGAGCTGACCCAACTATTACTGGAACTATATCTCCAGAAATTACCCCTTTATGTAGACCAGTTTTTATCTCTTCCAGAGTAAATTCTTCTCCATTAAAATATTTATCCATTAATGTTTCATCAGTTTCTGCCACAGCCTCAAGGAGTAAACTTCTTACTTCTGATATATCTAAATCTTCAGGTATAGGTCCATCTACACACTCTATACCATTAAATATTCTTCCTATTAATTCCACCAGATTTACAAATCCTTTAAATTCTTCTTTATCACCAATTGGTACACAGAAAGGAGCAATTTTCTTTCCAAATTTTTCTTTCATTTCACGCAGTAGTTTCTCATAATTAATATATCCTTTATCCATTTTGTTGATAAAAATAATTCTTGGAAGTTTTCTTTCTTCTAATATTCTCCATGCTTTTTCAGTTCCTACTTCTACTCCTGATGTTGCATCCATTGCTATAACAGCACTTCCTGAAACTCTTACTGCTGAATATACTTCACCAGAAAAGTCAAAATAACCTGGAGTATCTAAAAAATTATACTTACAGTTACCATATTCTACAGGAACTATTGAAGTATTGATTGAAAACAGTCTACGAGTTTCTTCTTTATCAAAGTCAGATACTGTTGTTCCTTCTTCTACAGATCCCATTTTGTTTGAAAACTTAGAAATATACAGTAAAGCTTCTGTAAGAGTAGTTTTTCCACTTCCTCTATGTCCTAAAAGAGATATATTTCTTATGTTGCTTGTTTCAAAGTTTCTCATAATTATGCCCCCTTATTGTTTTGGAAAGTTCTTTCTGATATTTTGTTCCTAAATCATTGTACTATTGTATATAGCTAATAAATCACAATTAGTCAATAGGTAAATTTAAATTTATTTTAAAAAGTCTCTTTCATATATTTCAAACATTTCTGAAAATTTATATTTTTAAAGAATATGATTTGAAATTTTTCCATATATCAGGTTTATATATTTTTTCAATACTTATTGCTTAAAATTGACTTTTACTCATAAGTTCATGTATAATATAAAAAACAAGTGTTATGCTTATATATTTTTTCAGGAGGGAAAAATGGAAAAGTTTCAGACAAAATTAGATGGTTTTACTATAAGATTTGCAACTGAAGAGGAATGTCCTCTTATTCTAAAATTTATAAAAGAGCTTGCTGATTATGAAAACCTTTTAAATGAGGTAGTGGCAACTGAGGAAATATTAAAAGAATCTATATTTATAAATAAAAAAGCTCAGGTAGTTTTTGGTGAACTTAATGGAGAACCTGTAAGTTTTGCACTTTTCTTTAATAATTTTTCTACTTTCTTAGGAAGAGCAGGAGTATACCTTGAAGATCTCTATGTCAAACCTGAATACAGAAATAAAGGAATAGGAAAAATCATGCTTTCTTTTTTAGGAAAAGTAGCAAAAGATAATAACTATGGAAGAGTAGAATGGTGGTGTCTTGACTGGAATAAATCTTCTATTGAATTTTATAAAAAAATGGGAGCTATTCCTATGGATGAATGGACAGTATTCAGAGTTACAGGAGAAAATTTAGATAAATTAGCAGGAGAATTTTAATGGAAATCAAAACAGCAGAAGAATTAATGAAAGCAAGATATAATGCCTATGTTACTGGAAATATAGAATTTATCAAAAATTCTCATGATCCAGAAAGTATGAATGGCATAGACTGGGCTGAATGTGAAAAATGGTCTAAAGAATCAGAATGGCTGGGACTTGAAATTGTAAATACTGACAAAGGAACTGAAAATGATGATGATGGAATAGTTGAATTTAAAGCCACATATAAAGAAAATGGAAAAACTGTTATTCACCATGAAAAAAGTTATTTTGTAAAAAAGAATGGTAAATGGTATTACCAAAAATGGCTTCCTTTACAAGGAACTATTATAAATGAAAATAAAATAGGACGAAATGATCCATGTCCTTGTGGAAGTGGAAAAAAATATAAAAAATGCTGTGGAAAATAAAGCTATATGACAAACATCAGGGGAAGATTCGTAAAACATATAACTTTAGTAGGAGGAAAACAAAATGAAAAAAACATTATTAGGTATGTTTTGTCTTTTATCTGCAGTTGCTTTTGCTGGTGATTTTGATAGAGAAGAACATATATTAGCTGGTGAAATTTATAAAAATTTTCCTGTTCTTGAAGCTGGTAAAAGAATAATTGTAAAGGAAATTGATGTAGATATTGAAGATGACAAAGCTGTAGAAGTAGATGTTGAATTTACTGTTGGTTCAGAAGTAAATGTTGGAAATTATGATGCCTATGCGAAGAAGATAAGTGAGGAGATAAATAAAAATATCAAATCTACAATAGGAAATGACTTTAAACTTATAAAACTTGAATTAGATACTTCTGGTATCAAAAATGACAAAAAAATATACAGATACTAAATCTTTTTTTGAATTATATAATAGACAAAAGGGGTAAGATATGAAAAAAATTGTATCACTTATTTTTTTGTTCCTTTCAGCTGTGAGTTTTTCTGAAAGACTGGTAATAAACCCTAAACTCTACATAGATTCTGGAATCATTTTTATCAATGGAGAAGAAAGTGCTTATACTGGAACTCTTGTAAATAAAGATGCTGAAGGACATTTGTTGAGTTCAATAGATTATAAAAACGGCAGATTAAATGGAAAAGCTGTTTTTTATTATCCATCTGGCTGTGTAGAATACTTGGCTGAATTTGTAGATGAAAAACCTTTATCTATAACTTTATACTATACAAATGGAAATATATATCAAAAAAGATACATAGATCAAAATAATAATGAAATTTTAGAAGAATACTACCTTAATGGAGAAAAAGCTAAAGAATATACATCAAAAGATGAAGCTATACTTTGGAATAATATATATTATTCCAGTGGTAATATAAAAAAAGATGAATTTAGTGACCCGGAGTTTGAAGTATTTGAATAAAATTAAAGAAGCTGGCTTTAAATTGCCAGCTTTTTTTAATATTTATATTTTTTCCCTTGCTATCCTTGAATTTATTGCTGGTAAAATTTCACATATATGGAGTCCTGTATCTTTTCTTATTTTTGAAACATCTGGATATAATATTACATTATCTCCTTCTTTTATTAATTCATCCGCCTCTATAAATGTATTATCCATAGTTACCAGCAATATTTTATAAGGCTTTCCATTTATTAAGCAATAACTTTTTTCATTTGCTTTAAAAAAGCCTTCTCCATATCCAATTTTTATCTTTGCTGCATAAGTAAAATTTTTTTCACATAAAGTCGTTTTCAAATTATAGGCCAGATACCTTGATTTACTTACATCTCTCACTCCTGCTATTTTTCCTTCTAATCTGAATATCTGTTTTAAGCCTTCATGAAAAAAACCTTCTTCCTGCAAACCGTAAATATATATTCCAGGTCTAAGATGTGTCATTATCTCACAGTTTCCAAATAATAATATCCCTACACTATTTTGCATATGAATCATTTGAAATCTGCCTTTACCTAAATATTTTACTATTTCTGTAAATTTTTCAATAAGTTCCACACCTTCTTCGTATTCTACAGCATAAAGATGAGAGTATATACCTTTAAAAAATAATTTCTTTTCTTCTATATATTTCTTTAAATTTTCTATATCCTCTTGAACTATTCCATTTCTTCCAAAACCAAAATCTATTTTTAATTGTATATTATCTGGAGAAATTCCATTTTCTATAAGCTCTTTTAATTCTGCAAAAGTATTAGCAGATACTTCTATAGACCTATTATTTTTTATAATATCCAAAAATTCTATCCCAATACTTTCAAATACAAGTATTCTGCTTTCTGTAATTTTTTTATTTTCCAATATTTTTTCAGCTTCATTTAAACGAGCTACAGCAAATTCTCTATATCCATTATTATAAAGTATTTCTGATACCATTCCTATATCATGACCATAGGCATTAGCCTTTAATACTGGAAGTATTTTCTTTTCATATTTATTTTCTAAATGTTTTATATTATGAATGAGATTTCCTTCTGAAATCAGCATTTTTATAGAATTGGCTGCCATTTTAAATACCATGCTTTGCTTTTAGTTTGTCAATAGTTCCATCTGTCATCATCTCTTTTAATACTTTATCAAACTTATCTTTTAACTCTACATCTTCTATATTAAATGCCATAGCTTTATTTTCCCCTTCCACTGTTACTACAGTTTTTAAATCTGGATTACTCTCAAGATATTTTTTAGCTACAGTTGCATCTAACAGCATAGAATCTATTTTTCCAGCTTTTAAAGCAAACAGAGCTGCTGTATGCCCAGAAAATGGCACTATCACTGCTCCAGGAACTTTTTTTACTATATCTTCTTCTGTAGTCCCCAATTCTATACCAAATCTCTTATTTTCTAAGTCTTCCAAAGACACCATTGGACTAGTTTTCAAAGCTATATAACACATAGCTGGTGAAATATATGGAGTAGAAAAATTAATAAATTTTTTTCTTTCTTCACTGACACTCATACCTGCTATTACAATATCTACTTTTCTTGTTTGCAGTGCTGAAATCAAACCATCAAAATTCATATTCATCCATTTATATTGAAATCCCATTCTTTTAGAAAATTCCTCTATAATATCTGGATCTAAACCAACTATTTTATCATTTTCCAGATATTCAAATGGTGGGTACTCTGCATTTGTTCCAATCACATAAACTTTTCCTGTAGTTTTTGTCTCTTTTTCTTTTCCACACCCCACAAATATCATAATCATTAATACTGTTAGTACAGCTAAAACCTTTTTCATAAATCTTCCTCCTTAATTTTTTCTATAAAAAAAACACCAGTCCAAAAAAGACTGATGTTGATTACAAATAAAGACATCTTAATCTATAAATATTTAGATACAAAATGCTAATTAATCCACAAACTTTCTTTAAGGAACATGTAATTACTATTTACTTTTAATCTGTTCCTTAATCTCCTTAGCATTTTGCCACCATCCTATAAAATAATTTTCTCAATTATATTCCTATATCCTATTAAAGTCAATAATTTTTTGAAAATTTTTTTTTGTTTTTTTATATTTTAAATGATTTTTCACTTTTTTAGATTAGAATCATTTACTCAATATTTTTATTCCTTTACTTTCCAGTTTAAATTTTGATTTTGTAGTTCAACCATTTTATAATATGCTCCTTTTTTCTTTAATAAATTTTCTGGGGAATCCTGTTCTAATATTTTTCCATCTTTTAATATTATTATCTTATCTGCTGATGCTACTGTTCTCATACGATGTGCTATAAGCAATACAGTTTTATCTTTTATTAATTTTCCTAGAGCAGACTGTATCAAAGTTTCATTTTCCACATCTAAAGAAGCTGTTGCTTCATCTAATAAAATGATAGGTGCATCTTTTAACAAAGCTCTTGCTATTGATAGTCTTTGTCTTTCTCCTCCAGAAAGTGTTGAGCCATTTTCTCCTATTACAGTATTATATCCTTGTGGAAATCTTTTTATAAATTCATCACATTGTGCTGCTTTAGCTACATTATAAACCTCTTCATCTGTAGCACTTCTTTTCCCTATCCTTATATTCTCAAGTATAGTGTCATTAAATAGTACCACATCCTGAAAAACTATTGAGAATTTTTCAAGAAGTATTTCTGGGTCTATAGTGCTTATATCAATACCACCTAAAGTTATTTTTCCTTTTGTCACATCCCAGAATCTGGCTGCCAGTTTAACTGCAGTACTTTTTCCTCCTCCTGACTCTCCAGCTAATACAGTTATTTTTCCCTGTTCAGCTGTAAAGGAAATTCCATTTAATACTTTTTCTCCACTATTATATGCAAATTCTACTTTATCAAATACAATATCATAATTATCAATAAAGAATTCCTTCACTCCTTCCTGTATCCTCTGTCCATTCATTTCCTTCATTCTCTTTATAGTCAATAAGGAATTGAATATATCCCCAATTTGTATCAATACTACAGATAAAGGATCATATAACCTTGATACTGCAAAAAGATACATCAAATATACTAAAAAATCTATTTCTCCTTTTAAAAATAATTTTATTCCTACAAAGGTTACTGCTGCAAAACCTAATCTTAATATTCCCTGAGCTGAAACTATCAATGTTCCAGTTGTCAGTTCAGATAACAGTGATGCTTTTATGATTTTAAAAAAACCTGCATCTAAATCCTGTAAATATTTATCTTCCATATTATATGATTTTATTTCTCTGATATTTTCAAGATATTCCTGTACTTTATCTGAAGCTGCCAGTTTAGCTTCTATTTTTTTCTGTCCCATTCTATCTTGTATAAATTTACTTCCTGTTGTTATTAATATGGCCATTGGAAAAACAAAAAGTGTACTCAAAGCCATTTTCCAATTAACAGTAAATAATCCAACTCCTATTAAAGTTATTGAAATTAAACTTCCAAAAAGTTGTGGAACAGAGTGGGAAAATGTATGTTCAAGCTCTGTACAGTCCCCCATAATTGTAATTGTCAATTCAGAAAGGTCTTTTTTTCCAAAAAATGACAGAGGAAGTTTACGAAGTTTTTCAGCTAAAGCTACCCTTCTATTAGCACTTTCTGAATATGCTGAAAAGTATGTCCTATCATATTGAATTCTATGTGTAACAAATATAATAATTAAAAATAATATTGAATACTCCATATAAACTAAAAGGTTTATTTCATAAGAATCATTTTTTTCTATATATTTCATTAAATCTTTTATTGTTAAGAGCAGTAATCCTGCTGGAAGTATCAGACTCATATTTGCTGCTGCACTGCTTAGTATCCCTTTTTTTAAGTCCTTTTCTCCCTGATCACTTAGAGCAAATATTTCTTTAAGCATTTTTTTCACTTTCCTTTCTAATATCCCATTTTACAGAAGTTTGGTAATTTTTCCACATTTCTGCATACATCCCTTTTATTTCTATAAGCGTATTATGTTTACCTTTTTCAATTACTTTTCCATCTTTTAAAACCAATATCTGATCTGCATTTTTTATTGTAGAGAGTCTGTGGGCTATCATTACTACTGTTTTATTTTTTGTGAGGAATTCTAATGCTGCCTGTATCTTATGCTCATTTTCTGGATCTGCAAAAGCTGTTGCCTCATCTAATATTATTATTGGTGAATCTTTTAATATAGCACTGGCAATAGCTATTCTCTGCATCTCTCCACCAGAAAGATATACACCTTTTGCTCCAATTATTGTTTCTATTCCATCAGGAAATTTTTTTATTATTTCTTCACACTGTGCTGCTTTTACAGCTTCCATTACTTTTTCTAAAGAAGCTTCTGGTTTTGAAATACGAATATTTTCTAAAATACTTCTTTTAAATAAATGTATATCCTGAAACACAAAAGATACCATTTTCATCAATTCTGATATCTCTATCTCTTTAATATCAATTCCCCCTATAAGAATCTTTCCATCATCTATATCCCAAAATCTTGGTATTAAAGCTGCTGCTGTTGTTTTTCCACTTCCTGATTCTCCAACTAATGCTGTTGCTGTCCCTTGTGGAATAAAAAAACTTACCTTATTTACAGCAGGTTTTTCCTTTCCTTTATATGTAAAAGATACATCACAAAATTCTATAGTATAGTTCTCTGGCAATTTTATTTTTTGGGACTTTTCTAGTTTTTTTTCTTCCAACAAAGAAACTATCCTGTTTACAGACTCATCAGCTACAGATTTTGCTTCTCCTATATACATTATTTTATTTATCATCATTGAACACAGAGGAATAAAAAGAATATAAAATATGAAATTCTGTAAAAATTTCAAAGAATCATATGAACTTTTTATTAATATTATCCCAGCTGGTATTAATAATATAAAAGTTCCATTAATCACAGTTATAAAAGAAGTCATTGGATTTTTAAATTCCTGACAGAATTTTATTACAAATTTTTTATATTCCATTATAGTATCATAAAAACTTTTAAAAGAATAAACAGTTTGTTGAAATACCTTTACTACCGGAATTCCTCTTACATATTCCACTGCTTCATTATTCATTTTTTCCAAAGAATCCTGATACTGTTTTATATATTTTACTGATTCCCCTGTTATTGATTTAAACTGTATAAAAAAACCTATTCCTAAAGGTATCAGACAGATTATTCCCAATCTCCAATCAAATATCAGTAATATTATCGGCATTGCCACAAAAGTTGTTAACGCTCCTGTTAAATCTGGAAGAAGATGTGCTATAAAACTCTCTGTCATTTTAGAATTTTCATCTATTATTTTTCTTAATTTTCCACTTGGGTTATCAATAAAATATCCTAAAGGAAGTTCAGACATATGTCTTAATGCTTTAGATTTCATATTAAACGCAGTATAGAAAGCTGCTATATGAGTGCACATAAGAGCTGCAAAATATACAGTAAATCCTCCTACTGCTGTAAGAAGTGCCCATTGTCCATACTTTATTACTTCTTCTGCATTTATTTTTGATATATCTGTAATTCCTTTCAATACTTCCTGTACAACTTTCCAAAGCAATATAAAAGGACACATCATAATTAATGCACTTATCCCTGACAATATACATCCTGTAATCAGCAAATATTTATGTTTTCCTGCAAAATATATCATCCCTATTTTTTCTTCTTTGAACATATGTATACCTCTTTCTTTTTTTGATAATTCATTGTATTTTATTTTAAAGTATCTTTCTACTCTAAAAAGTTTCATATGCTCCAAAAAGACAATTATTTTTTTACATTCCCATAGCTTCTTTCTATATTATTTCTGTAAATTGAATAATAATTCTCTAAATTTTGTAATATAAAAAATAGGTAGTTTCCTATGTTTCTACCTATTTTTTATAATTACTATTTATAATATTTTACTATCAGAAATTTTCTCTCCATATAAATAATATTGTTTTGGGATTCTCTGACTTGAAAATAAAAGTGGAGATAATGAATATGCATAACTCCCTGCATTAGTAATCTCAATGATATCTCCTATTTGAGCGTGATTTACTTCTGCATTTTCACGAATAACATCTAGTGCTGTACAAAGATTTCCAACAATATTGACCCTTTCTTTTTCAGTTGACTCATTTAATACCCGAACAGCAAATTCATCCTGACATGTATAGAGAGGTTCATAACCTATAGGAATTTCTCCAGCAATTTTATAAATTAGATTTGCTATAGAAGGCCGCATAAATCCATTCATTGCATTTTCCACAATCAAATATTTTCGACCTAAAGATTTCTTTATATCTACAATATGTGTATAATATTTTCCTGCATTACAAGTAACAAAACGTCCTGTTTCAATTAAAAGTCTTGCATTCAATACAGCATAATTTTCTTCTGCAATTTCAAAAATTATACTATTGAGTTTTTTCAAATCTACAGGTTTATCTTGTACTTCTCTATATAAAGCTCCTATTCCACTTCCAAAATTAATAAATTCAATATTAACATTTTTTATAGAATGAATTTTTTTGGCAAGTTCAAAGCAATTTTTATAATATCTGCCCAATATTTGAAAATCTAATATTTGTGATTGAATATGGATATGAATACCAGCAACTTTAATGTTTGAATATTCTACTAAGATATCTTCTCCCTCTAAAAGCTGTTCTATATCAATCCCAAATTTACTTGAAATTCCAAATTCATTCTGCATAGAAAAATTAGGATTCACACGAATTCCTATTTTTATAGTTTCCTTATGTCTAGCTGCTATTGCATTGATATGTTTAATCTCTGATATACTGTCAGCAATAATTGTACATTTCCCATAGCATATTTCAATGTCTTCCTTTGTTTTTCCTGGAGCAGAGTAAAATATCTTCTCAGGTGCTATTCCATTTTCCAGAGAAAGAAGTACTTCTCCTGCAGAAGCAGCATCTGCTCCAAACCCTTCTTTTGAAATATTTTGAACTATGGGTGAAAATGGATTAGTTTTAATAGAATATAAAAATTCAAAATTGGGAAGTTCAGTTTTTAGTTTCTGGCATTGGCTTATAATCTGCTCTCCATTATAAATGTAACATGGAACATGATCCTTTAAAAAAGTTAATAAATTCATTTCCCCTCCATATACTCATAGATAAAAGTTTTCCTTCTTCATTCAGACTGGCAAATCATTCTGCTCTAATGGATCCTTCAAATCCTGACAGCATTGGTTTCAGCATTCCTGCCAAATCCAAATATTTCTGCATACCTTCTTTAATAGATTTTATTTCAAATAAAACAATCACATCTGTTATTATTATATTCCTCTACTTTAAAATATTATACCCAAATAATATCAACTTCTGTTTTTTGTTTAGAATATTGAAATAATCATAATTATATTATAATTTAATATCCTTGTTTATTCTGAATAATCCCATTGATATTTCTTTAAATCTACATGAGTCTTATTTTTTAAAACAATTCCTTCCTTCTGTAATAAGAAACCCTGTAAACCCCATCCAGGAACAAGCCGCCCAGCATGATTAACTACTCTGTGACAAGGATATTCTCCATAATATTCTGCCATACTGAGAACTTTCCCTACAAGTCTTGCATTTTTATCCTTACCGATTAATCTTGCTATTTGTCCATAAGTAGCAACACGACCCTCTGGAATTTCATCTACCACAGAAAGTATTTCATAAATTAAATCTTCCTGCATAATACAATTCACCCCTCTATAATATCAATACACCCTAGACTATGATTCGGAAAAAGAATCATTTACCAAACTTACCTAAAATATTATCAATTTTTTTCATAATAATTTCTTTTTTATATTATTATATCATAACCTTCATTTAAAATCTTGTCATATTCGGACATAAGATTTAAGTATTCATATGCTGTCTGCATACTATAAAAAAATAATTATAAATATTTAATTATTTTTTCTATATTCAGATGGAGAATATCCAACTACTTTTTTAAATACAGATGCAAACTTACTTGGATTGTCATATCCCATTTTTCCTGATATTTCAGCTATTGTTTTATCTGTTTCCCTAAGCATAGAGGCAGCTTTATATATACGATATTCCCTTCTCCATACAGAAATAGATTTTCCATAAATACCCTTAAAACATTTTTTCAAAGTAGTTATTCCTATATCATGTTCTTGAGCCAGTTCCTGAAGTGTTATATTCTTTTCTAAATCTTCTGTTAAATGCTCCTTTATATGCTTTACTTTTTCCACTTGATTTTTAGGAAAATATGGAGATAATAAATTATTTTTTTCAATTGGAACTATAGTAAAAAAAAGTAAAAGTTCCAATACTTTTATTTTGAAATATCCCTTTTGTATTCTTTCATCTACATTATATAATTCATGAAATATATGCTCTATTTCATCTGTTGCCCTTATTATAAAATAATCTTTATCCAAAAATACTCTTTCTTTTATTTTATTTAAATCTATATTTATTCCTTCCATGATTCCTTTAAGAAATTTTTCTGCTGTTTCAATATCTATCAACACTTCTATTCCTTCATAATACCCTAAAGGAAAGCCAGAAGTTGTCCTTTGAATTTTGCAGCTGTTCACTTCCAGATCTCCTTCTCCAAGATATAAATATGAATCATTGTGTATTTTGCATTCAAATCTCCCTTTTTTGCAATGATTTATTTCAATAATATCTCTGGAAATATTTTCAGGTTCAAAACAATAAAAAGTATTAAAATTATTATATATAATATCTATTCCAGGAAACACATGATGGCATATAATTTCTCCATATCCATCTAAGCATTTTACTTTATATATAACTTTATCTTCAGTTTTTTTGATTATTTTCAAATTTTCTTTATATAAATTATTTTTTTCTATTATAGACTCCATTCTTTTCCCCTCTCTATAAATTATTGTTTTATATTTATACTTATATCATATTAATTTTGCTTTTCAAAATATTTTTGTTTTAAATTTTTTTATATTGACATAAAATTAATTTAGTATTATCATTTATATAGATATCAATAAAAGGAGTTAATTATGGTAAAAAAGAGATTATTATTTATTTCAGGATTTATTTCTCTAGCTTTAGGGATAGTAGGTATTATCCTTCCATTACTTCCTACTACTCCATTTTTATTACTCAGTGCTTACTGTTTCAGTCAATCTTCTGAAAAGTTTCACAATTATATTTTGAACAACAAAGTTTTCGGACAATATATCAGAGATTATAATGAAAAGAAGGGAATAACATTAAAAAATAAAATAACTGCTATTTCTCTTTTAATTTTAAGTATAGGATTCTCAATGTATAAACTGAATTATCTCCATATAAGAATAATGCTCGCAGTAGTATTTACAGGAGTAAGTTTTCACATTCTGAAACTTAAAACATTAAGATAAAAATGGATAACCCATTAAGCAGAAATATAGCTTCAGAACTTTTTCAGTATAAATATTTATTATTAATTTTGTTCTTAAAATTAAAAACAGTAAGCTTATTATATTTAAGCTCACTGTTTTTTTATGTTTTACTCACTTCGTTAATTATACAAATTTTCTAATTTCTAAAATTTACCTTAACTGTTGTAATCCTATTCTATTTATTTTTCTACCTTTAAAAGCTCATCATAAAATTCTAATACTAATTCAAAAATTCTTGGTGATCCTCTTAATATTTTATTAGAATCCACAATGAAAATATTATCTTTCTGTCCTGCCTTTATCTCTTTTATAGCAGGATTACTATTTTTAATATCATCAACTGATTTTATACTCATAGCACCTGCTAAAAAATCTGGATTTTCTTTTAAAAGAAATTCTTGTGATATTATTGGTCTTTCTCCAGTAAGGCTGTTAGTTATATTTTCTACTCCAAGAAGTTCAAGAACTTCTCCTGGTAAAGTTTTGCCATTGAATCCCATCATTGGTGACACTGAATACAGAACAGTTCCTTTTAAACCTAAAGGCTTATTTTTTATTTTTTCTTTTAAATCATCTAATTTACTTATACTGTCATTATAGAGTTTTTTACTTTCTTCTTTTTTTCCAAGTATTTCCCCATAAGCATTTATATTATCCAATATCTCCTGTATGTTTCCAGCTTCATTTATAAGATATGGTATTTTCAAACTTTTTAAAGTTTCTCCTGTCTTAGTTGACATCCCATTCAATATTACCAAATCTGGAGTATAAGATAATATCTTTTCAAGACTTGGTTTTGATATATTTCCCACACTTTCTAAATCTTTTGTTTTTTCTTCAGGATATATTTTACTCATTGCAGTTTTTCCTATCGCAGCTATTTTCTCTTCTCCATTTAATAGATATATAGTTTCTACCACTGCTGGATCCAACACAATCAATTTATTATATTCTTTAATCTCTATACTATTTCCATAGTTGTCTTTTATGAGATTGTTTTCTATTTTCAATGCAAGCATTTCTCTGCTTGATATCAGCATTAATGCCGCTACCATTAGTTTTTTTATCATTTATTCCCTCCTTTTGATCTGGGAATTATGTAAGGAATATCATTTTCTGTATAGAAAATACTGCATTCCAATTCATATATTTCCTTTAAATTAGCAGCTGTAAATGTTTCCTTGGGGCTTCCTTTACAGTACACTTTTCCATTTTTCATCATAACTATTTCATCGCAAAACATAGCTGCAAGATTGAGATCATGCAGAACTGCAACTGCTGTTATTCCTTTTTCAGTTATTGTTTCCTTTACTTTTTCCATAAGATCTATTGCGTGATTTAAATCAAGAGCAGAAGTAGGCTCATCTAAAAGTATTATTTCTGTTTCCTGTGCCAATGCCCTTGCCAAAAGCACTCTTTGAAATTCTCCTCCTGAAAGGGTTACTGCTTTTCTTTTTATAAAACTTTCAAGTTCCAGCTGACGTATGTATCTATATGCTGTTTCCTTATCTTTTTGAGTATATCCATCCCAGCTGTTCTGTAAATGTGGAAGTCTTCCCATCAAAACAAAATCCTCTACATCCATAGCAGACATAAGCTGTGATTTTTGCGGAACTAATGAAATACATTTTGCTTTTTCTTTTTGTGTATAATCTTTGCTGTCTTTATTTAATATTTTTATATTTCCTGAGTCATTTTTTAGGTATCCAAGAATATTTTTCAATAGTGTAGACTTTCCACAACCATTAGGTCCAAGTATTCCAGTCAGTTTTTTTGATTTAATATCTAAATCTATTTCTTTTAATATCTGCCTGCTTCCATAAGAGAAATCTAATTTTTCTACTTTTATTATATCCATTAAAAATCTCTCCTTTTATTTCTTAAAGCTAAATATAAAAAGAATGGTGCACCGAAAAATGCTGTTATTACTCCAATTGGTACTTCAACTGGTGCTAATACTATCCTTCCAAATGTATCGCATATAAGGAGAAAAAATCCTCCAGCCAATATAGTACTTGGAAGCATTTTAGTATTAGAAGGACCCACAACCATTCTTATAGTATGTGGTATTATAAGGCCTACAAATCCTATCATTCCTGAGAAAGCCACCGAAAAAGCTACTATCAGTGCAGATACTGTTAAAATCTTAATTTTCAAACGATTTACATCTACTCCTAATGAATGTGCTTCCTCATCTCCTGATAATAAAGCGTCTAATTGATTCCTTTTTGAATAAAAATAACTAACTGAAAATATCAATGGTATTAATATAAAAATAACTCTTTTCCAAGTTGCATTTCCTAAATATCCCATCATCCACATTGTTATCTTAAAAGAATCTTCTCCTATCATATACATAGCAAAAGAAGTAAAAGCTCCCAGAAATGAAGAAACTGCTATTCCTACTATAAGTAGAGTGGCTACATTTACTTTATTCCCTTTTTTAGCCATTTTAAAAATCATCAAAGTACTAAACAAACACGTAATAAAAGCAATAATTCCATACATAAAATCTGGCATGCCAAATACAAAAGCTATAACTGCTCCAAAAGTTGCACTTGCTGCTATTCCTATAATATATGGGTCTGCCAATGGATTTTGAAATACTGTCTGTACAACTGCTCCACTTGATGAAAGCATCATTCCTATAAGAACTGCCATAGCTATTCTAGGAAGTCTTAGATTAAATATTATTATTCTCATATATTCAGGAGCTTTTTCTGGATTAAATATATATTCCAGAGGAATAGGAACACTCCCTAAGGGTATAGAGAGTATTCCTACTATAAAAATTCCTATTGTTAATGCTATAGGTAAAACTTTTTCCATTTTTATTTCCTCATTTTTATTTTTTATTTTATAAACTATATCTGAATCCTACATAATAATTTCTTTCAGCTGCAGGATCATAAGTAAACACTCCTGTTGATTCTGTATAATCTACATCTTCATAATATTTTTTATCAAATACATTATTTATTCCAGCATGTAAACTTAAACCAAAATCAAAGTTATAGTTTGCTCTGATATTTGTCACTACATGAGAATTCTTTTTTCCACCTAGATTTTTATTATTTAAGTAAACATCATCTATATATACAACTTCTCCACCTACATTAAATCTATTAGTAAAAGCATAATTTGCCCCTATATTAAATTTATTTCTAGGTACATTAGCTACTCTGTTTCCAGATACATCTACACCTTTTACTTCTCCATCTTTAATTTTTGCATTAATATATGCATAAGATTGTGATAAAGTAAGTTTATCTATATATTGTTCTGCTTTAAGCTCAAATCCTACTCTCTCTGTTTTTCCTAGATTGTAGTTATCAATAGTCATACTGGCACTTCCCATTGTTCCATTAGTTTCACTTGTTATTTCATCTTTAGTGATTGTATAGAACACTGATGCATTTAAACTTGTAAATCCTATATAATCTGATACTCCAATTTCAAAGTTATCATATTTTTCTGATTTAAGATTATTCAAATAATATCCAGCTGCATTTTTATTTGTCAACAACGCTGGTGGAGGTGATGTGAATCCTCTCTCATATCTGATATATGTTTTTCCTGTATCTGAATATAGATAATTAGCTGATACCTCATATGCGAAATTATCTTCATCTGTAGTTGTATCTATTCCAGGTCCAGTTGAACTTGTTCTTTTTACTTTATAATCTGCTCTTTCATATCTCACACCTTGAGCAAACTCAAAATTTCCCCATACATAGTTATTCATTACAAATCCACTTATTGTTTCTTTATTTAAATCATTTACTGTAAGAATATTATTCATCATTGGAGGCATATTCATTAAACTTTTTCTTTTAGCGTCATTATCAATATATTCTAAACCAAAAATTACTGAACTTCCTTCTCCATAGGCATATCTTAATTTAGATTTTATACCTTTCTTTTTATCTCTGAATAAAGCATCTTGTGTCATCCAAAGTTTTATTGGTCCCATTGCCCCTTGATAACTTCTGCTGTCTATTTTCATTTCAGTTTCCTGTGAAAATAATACTAAATTTAAATCAAGGTTTTCAGTTAATTTATTATTATAAGTTAAAACATATTCATCCTTATCTGTTTTTGTTTTACTATGTTCGCCATCTACTAGTCCTGACTGTTTTCTGTCATCTTCCACCTGAGCTCTTGTAAGCATCTCTGGATATGTTTCATCTGCCTTATATTTTGAATATTTAAACCCTATATTTTGTGTATCAGATATTCTGTATCTTATATCTCCCTGAAAATAATCAGAATCTGATTTATCATAGTCTCTGTACCCTTCTCTGTCATTTTTTGTATATGTAAGATTTACATCAAAATTTCCAAAACTTTCTCCTACAGTTACATTAGTTTTATTGCTTCCATATTCCCCATGGTCAAATCCTACTGCTGCTGTTCTTCCAGCTCCTCTTTTTGTGATAATATTTACAACTCCTCCAGAAGTTCCACTTCCATAAAGAACTGAACCTCCACCAGGAAGAACTTCTATCCTTTCAATATTATCTACAGCTATTGTATTAATAGGAGTGGCTGTCATTGACGTATCCAGAGAGTTCATCTGTACCCCGTCTACAAGTATCTGTACATTCTGTTTAGCCTTATCTCCTTGTCCTCTCAAGTCAATTATTGAATCTTTCCCCTGTTTTACAATATTGATGCTTGGAATATCATTCAATATCTGATCAACTGTCTGATAATTCCTCTCCTTGATTTCTTTAGATGTCACTACACTTGGATTGCTTGCTGTTTTTCTCATTTCTGTTTCAAATCCTGTTGTAGAATAAATAACACTCTTTCCTAAATCAACACTTTGTTCTCCATATGCTGTTACTGCCAATACCGCCCAAAGCAGTGCTGTTTTTTTACTCATTTTTTTATCTCCTTTCAGATGTTTTATATATTTTTAACTATTAAAAAGTTTTTCCAGAACATAAATGATTACATCACTAGAAAGATTATTTCCCCAGAATACTCCATCTGTTGTCAGAACATAACTTTCTTCATTTTCTTTTAACAAACCTTTTTCTTCATATTCTTTCATTCTTTCTCTAAAGAACTTTAATTCATCTTCTTTTAAAATATCTTTTAATGCTTCTTTTGGTATTATTGGAAACTGCATTATTCCAGATAATTTTGAAAATCTCTCATGATACTCTGTCTGCTGTGAATAAAAAGACATCTCTTTATTCATTCTGTAAACTCCAATTCCGTGAACTGATCCTCCAGCTCCCACTCCAATAGGAAAAGTATCTCCACCTGTATTTCTCACTTTAATATATTTATAATTATCTCCACCATTTCTTGCTATTTTTGTAAGTTCAAGAATGTGATATTTATCTTCTTTTAACATTTCATCTACAAAATGCTGATATAAGAAATAATCTTTTTTCATATCTTCTTCCATCTTCACTCTTTCAGCTTCTATATCCTTGGATAATTTTGAACCTTCATGTACCATGAGAGAATAGAAACTTGCACTGCTTATTTCTAATTCCTTTACTATTTTTGCATCTTCTAATACTTCATTTATTGTCTGACCAGGAAAATTATATATAATATCTACACAAACATCTCCCTTGAAAAATCCTTTTAATTTTTTTAATTTTTCTATTGTTTCTTCTTTTCCATAAGTTCTGTTATAAAATCTTCTTCCTGTTTCAGAAAAAGTCTGTATTCCAACACTTAATCTATTTACTCCATATTTCATCATAATTTCCAATTTTTCTTCTGTCAGATTATGCAGAGTTGTTTCAAAAGTAAATTCATAATCTTTTGCTAAAACAACATTTCTCTTTATACTTTCAAGTATTACTTCAAGCTGTTGTGGTTTATAAACAGTTGGTGTCCCTCCGCCAAAAAAGATTACATCAAAAATCCCCTTTTTAAAATATTCTGTTTTTCCATATTTATCAAATTCATCAGCTAGATATTGAGCATATGAATCCAAGCTTCCATCTATTTGTTTTCTGTTAAGATTACAGAAAAAGCATATTTTATCACAGTATGGTGTATGTACATAAATTGCCTTTTTTCTTTCATCTGGAGTTTCTCTCAACATAGCTTCAAAAATTTCTTTATCTGCCTTCTTTCCAGAAATATATTTGTTAATCAAACTATTGCTATCATGATGAGATTTCAATCTTTTATCAAATAGCATTAAATTATTTGTCATTTTTTCCTCCTAAATTTCGCACTTTAAAACTACAGTTTACTATTAAAACAATACTTCATTTCAATAAAAAAACTTTTTATGCCTGAGGTTATATTAATATTTATTTTTTTTATTGTCAAGTAAAAAATTAATTAATACAAAATTATAGTTTTTGAAATTATTTGACTTTAAAAGCATTTTTTGATATAACTTATTATAATGATAAAATTTTAGGAGGTTTCTTTAATGAAAACACTTGTTACTTATTCTACAAAAACTGGCAATACTAAAAAAGTTGCAGAATCTATTGCTAAGGCTATAAAAAATTCTGAAATAATGGATATTTCAGAGGTAAAAAATCTGGATTATGATTTAATCATTGTAGGGACATGGATAGATAAAGGAACTGCAGATACAAAAGCTTTAAACTTTATAAAAACTCTTGCAAATAAAAATACAGCATTTTTCTTTACATTAGGAGCATATCCAGATTCAAAACATGCTTTAGATTGTGTTGAAAATATAACTAAACTTTTTATTGACAATGAAAACAAAGTTCTGGGGCATTTTCTATGTCAAGGCGCTGTAGATCCTAAACTTATAGAAATGATGAAAACTAAATTAGGACCTGATCATCCTCATGGCCCTAATCCTGAAAGAATCAAGAGATGGGCAGATGCAAGCCTTCATCCTGATGAAACAGATTTGAATAATGCATATGTATATTTTAAAGAACTTGTTGAAAAACTTTAATTAAATTTTTAGGAGGAACATACTGAAATGATGTACTATTTTAAAGTAGGAGGTCCACTGATGTGGATACTTTTCATACTATCTCTTATCTCTACAACTGTTATAATTGAAAGATTATTCTTTTTCTTTAAGAAAGAAAAAACAATGAACAGAAACTTTAGAAAAGAAGTAATAATGGCCGTTTCTAATAGAGATATGTGTAGAATAATTGAAATTTGTGATAAAGAAAGAAATTCTGTTGGGTGTACAGTTAAAAAATTCCTTTGCAGATGTAATATATGTGATACTAACCTAAAAGACTTTCACCAATTTGATCAGATAATAAAAGAAATTGAGATGGATGAAATCAGTCCGCTGGAAAAAAGACTTCATATTTTAGGAATAATAGCTCATGTAGCTCCTATGCTTGGACTTTTGGGAACTGTTACTGGAATGATAGATGCTTTTAAAGATCTTTCAAAATTTGGTGCAGGAGATCCTACTATTGTAGCTGATAGTATTTCAAAAGCTTTGATAACTACAGCAGCTGGTCTTTCTATTGCTATACCTGCACTAGTGGTATATAATCTGTTAAATAAAAGAATTGAAGAAATTGAAGAGGAAATAGATAAGATAACAACTAATGTTATTAATATTGTGAGGGGATAAAAATGGCTAGATACAAGAAAAAAAGAACTCTCCTTACCCCTGATCTGACACCGCTTATAGATGTGGTGTTTTTGCTTTTAATATTCTTCATAGTTTCTACAACATTTAACAAATATGGTAATATTGATATTGATCTTCCAACTTCTACACTGGCAAGTGAGGAAAACAATGAGAAAAATTTGGAAATCATTATTGATAAAGATAATAGGTATTTCATTACTTTTGGAGATAAAAAAAATGTAGAAGTAACTTTTGATGAGATAGACGGTTATCTCAGTGGAGCAAAAAGTGTTTCTGTTACTGGAGATAAAGATTTGAAATATCAAAATATTATTGATATCATAACTAAAGTCAAAAAACATGGCATAGAAAATTTAGGAATAAATTTTTATGAGTAAAGGATAAGAGGTTTAATATGAAGAGATACTTTATTATAGCACTTCTATTACATGGAATACTCTTTCTGCAATTGAGTCTTCCTACTGTTACAAAAGATTTAGATAACAAAGAGAATTTATTGAAGCAAAGTGTTCCAGTTACTTTTACTCAAGTGAGTAATGCTGCACCTGTAGCTGCTGCAGCTCCTCAGCCTGTTGCAGAAACACCTAAGCCCAAAGAAATGCCTAAAAAAGAAATTCCAAAGTCTGAGGTACCTAAACCTGTTCCAAAGAAAACAATACTTAAAAAAACTGAACCTAAAAAAGAAACAACTAAAGAACCTGAAACAGAAATAAAAGAAACTCCAAAAGTTGCGGAAACTACAGCTAGTGGCAACTCTGGCCACAGTTCTAGTGGTGCTTCTATGCCTGGTATAGACAGTTTGTTTACAGCTAATGCTGATGGAACTTATAATGCAGTATCTAATCATGGGATAAAATATAAAATAGTTAAAGAAATAACTCCTGCATATCCTAAGCAAGCTGAAAATATCAGATACAGGAAAAAAGTAATGGTAAAAGCAAAATTTTTAGTAGATCAATCAGGTAATGTAAAAAATATTTCTATTATCAATTCACATAGTAAGCTAGGATTTGACCAGGCTGTGATAGATGCTCTAGGAAAATGGAAGTTTTCACCAATTGTATATAATGGAAAAGTTATAAGCGTTTATTTCCAAAAAGAATTTATTTTTGAACCAAAATCATAGAACTATGTAAAAAAATTAAGTTTTAGAATTTCAAGATTTATATTCAAGAAGTTCTAAAACTTTTTTATTTAATAAATATATCTATATCTTAATTCTAATACTTATTTTTCTATTGATATATCTCAAATAACTATATTCTTTGAAATTACAACGCTGTATCTTTTCAAAATCTAATTATCTCTTAATATATAAAAAAAATGGTGCAGTTCCCTACACCATTTTTTAATTTATCTTTTTAATTTTATACTAATTTCTTTAATTCTGTTGCAACGAACTCAACTTCTGGTCCAACTATTACTTGAACAGCTGTTTTACTTGGTTTCAATACACCAGGAACCAGTTTTTTAATTTCTCCTTCTTTTACTACAGAGCTGTCTGCTACATCAAGTCTTAATCTAGTAGTACAGTAATCAATATTGATTATATTAGCTTTTCCACCTAAAAGTGGTAATAGTGCTGTCGCTAATTCAGTATTTGAAGTAACTTTTGATGTTGCTGTTTCTTCTGCTGTATCGTCATCTTCTCTACCAGGAGTTTTAAGATTGAATTTTTCAATAGCAAATTTAAATACTACATAGTAGATTACAAAGAATACAAGTCCTTGTATTATAAGCATATACCAACCTTGAGCAAGTGGATTTCTTGTTGAAAGAACCAAGTCAATAAATCCGGCTGAGAATCCAAATCCAGCCATCCAATGCATAGAAGCTGCAATGAATACTGATATTCCAGTTAATACTGCGTGAACTAAGTATAATGCAGGAGCAACGAACATGAATGCAAATTCAATTGGTTCTGTAACTCCAGTAAAGAAACTTGCAAATCCAGCAGCTAACATGATAGAAGATATTTTAGCTCTGTTTTGAGGTTTTGCAGTTCTGACAAATGCAAGACAAGCTCCCAGTAATCCAAACATCATGATTGGGAAAAATCCAGCTTGATACATTCCAGTTTTTCCTATTACAGCAGTTCCTTCAGCTATTGATTTTGCTCCACCTAAGAAGTTTGGAATATCATTTATTCCAGCAACGTCAAACCAGAATACTGAGTTTAATGCATGGTGTAATCCAACAGGTATTAATAATCTGTTGAAGAATCCATATATTCCAGCTCCAACTGGTCCTAATTTACTGATTCCTTCTCCAAATGATACAAGTCCAGAATAAACTGCTGGCCAGATGTACATAAGTATGAAAGAAACAAGCATCATAACAAATGATGAAATAATTGGAACAAGTCTTTTTCCACTAAAGAAAGATAAGAATTTAGGCAGTTCTACTTCACTGAATTTATTATAAAGTGCTGAAGATATAACTCCGCAAAGAATACCAGTAAATTGGTTATTTATTTTAGCAAATCCAGCAGGAACTTCATTAGCCGGAATTCCTTTAATCATTCCTACCGCACCTGGAGATAATAAAGTAGTCACAACCAAGAAAGAAACTAATCCAGCAAGAGCTGCTGATCCATTTTTATCCTTAGACATACCAAAAGCTACACCAATAGCAAACAGAATAGGCATATTATCAATTATTGCCCCTCCTGATTTAATAAAGAAAGCTGCTAGTACACTTTCTCCTCCCCATCCTACAGGGTCAATCCAATATCCTAAACCTAACAATATTGCCGCTGCAGGTAAAACAGCAACTGGCACCATAAGTGCTTTACCTATTTTTTGTAGATAACTAAACATAACTTTCCCTCCTTATAATTATTTTTTAAATTTTTTTTTAGTTCTTTTTCCTTAGTTAAGAATTTATAATTCATTTGATTTCATTATAGCATAATAAAAAAATTATTTCTACTAGATTTTAAAAAAACAAGTGTTCTTTTTCAGTGTCAATTATATTGAATAAAATACATTTAGTTTCTTATGTTTAATATCATCCTTTTATTACTCTATATTATCTATTTTATATATTGTACTGTAATTTTTTCTTTCTTCCTTTAAATAGCCATGAATTTTTTTTTCAAAATAATAAAGGAAATCGATTTTAAAGAATAATATATTATATAGAGATACTATAATTTAGAATTAATTTTAGGAGGTAACATGAAAAAAATAATAACATTAATCGGAACTATGCTTATAACTATTTCAGCTTTCTCTGCATCTGTCACAGATTTTGAAACTCAAATGAAATCTTTGGAAAAAGAATATCAGCTTCTTCTAAAAAAGGAAGATCAGAGATATGTTCAGGAAAAGCAAATAGCAGCAACAGCAGAAAGTACCCTTGCAGGACAAAAAAATCTTTATAAAAGTGTGGCTGGAAGCCTTAATGAATTGCAGCAGATGGAAAAGTATGTTTTTTATAAAGATGATTACAATCAACTTTTAAACAAATATCAAACTATATTGAAAGATTTAGAAAAATCTATGAATGATCAACAGGTTATAATAGATAATTTTAAACAAATTCAAATGGAAAAAGAAGGAAACAAATAATAAAATAAGAGGTTTTCCCTGCACTTAGGCAGGGAGAACCTCTTATAAAAAAATGTTTATACACACTACTGCTAAAATAATAATAACCCCTGTTACTATATAATTCTTAGCAAACTTATCTTTATGTTCCACTACTTTTGCTTCAACATTTTCTATTCTTTCTTCTTTTTTTATATTCTTATTTACTTCTTCTTCAATTTTTATTTCCTTAATAGGCTCTTCTGCAATTTCTTCCATAGGTTTTTCTTTTTTCTTTTCTCCATTTTCAGATAGTATTTCTTCTAATTCTTCAATATTATCTCTCAAGAATTTTCTTCCTAATGGAGTCAATTTATATTTGTCATTTCCAAAATATTTTTTTAATTCCTCTTCATCTATGTTGTTAATGACTCTCTGTATTAATGTTTCTTTATTTCCTGTCTGCACTAAACCAGCATTTTTCAATATCTCTTTAAGCTCTTTTACTGTTCCCTGCTGGATATCATATATTTTTATATAATCTTCCTTCAATCCTATTTTTAGATATTTTTTTTCATCAATCTCATATTTACTCAGCAATAATTTTGAAGCCTCTGTGTCATACTTCATTTCATTTATCAATTTTAATAAAAGTATTATATTAAAATTCTCCACAAAACTCCTCCTTTCATGCTTTATGAATATTCTTATCTTCTATGATATACTATTTATCCCATAAAATCAAATCATAAAATTTTTTTTAATTTTTATCAGATAAAATTATTTCTATAATTCTGCAATATGAATCTTTTATTTTTTTAAATCTCTATCTAATCTATTTTCTTATGATATAATAGAAAGAAAAACAAAGGAGATTTATTTATGAAAAAAGTTCTTATAATTTTCTCTCTTTTTATTTTAATGATCAGTTGTAATATTGGAAAAAGAGATGTTGATGTATCCAAGAAAGAAGAAAGAGATGGAATAGTCTATGTCATTAATGAGAATAAACCTTTTACTGGAAAAATTACTGCTAAATATGAAGATGGAAAAATAAAATCTGAAGAAAACTTTAAAGATGGTAAATATGAAGGTATCACTAAAGAATATTTTCCTAATGGACAGCTGGCTTTTGAAGGAACGTTTAAAGATGGCAGCTTAAATGGTGAAGTTAAGATATACTTTGAAAATGGTCAGTTGGAAAACGAATCTTCTTATATAGATAATAAAATTGAAGGTATCTGCAAAATATATTATGAAGATGGAAAATTAAAAAATATAATAAATTTTAAAGCTGATAAAAGAAATGGTCCTGTTGAATATTATTATCCTAATGGACAACTGCAATATCAGGAAAACTATGTTGATGATGTGCTGCAGGGAGAAGGAAAAGTATATTTTGAAAATGGTATTTTAAAAGAAGAAAACAATTATCTTGATGGAGAATATCATGGTCTTGTAAAAGCATACTATGAGAGTGGAAAACTGGAAAGTGAATACAATTACAAAAATGGAAAAGCTCATGGTGAATCAAAAATTTATTATGAAAACGGACAGGTAAAAAATATTGTCAATTTTATTGAAGATAAAATCAATGGAGTTTCTAAAATTTACTATGATAATGGACAGCTGGAAGGAGAATATACTTTTGTTGATAACCAATTTGATGGTTTATTCAGAAAATATTCCAGAGATGGTGAAATCACTAATGAAGCTATATTTAAAAAAGGAAAAGTAGAAAAAATTATTAAATAAACATTTAATACAAACAGTTGAATATAATAATTCAGCTGTTTTTTTTTAAACTATTTTCTATTTCTATTTTAATTATGCATTCTATATATTTTTTAAAGTTTGTATACAATATATTATTTTTCTCAATATAAATGATTTGTTTGTATATTTTTGAAAAATCATGTATTATTAAATTAATAATAGATTTTTTAGGAGGAAAGATATGGAGCATGGTTTTATAAACGTTCTGCCTGTTATACTTGCAGCAGTTCTTACAATAATTACTCGTGAAACTTTAGTTTCTCTTTTTGCAGGAATTATCTTAGGAAATATAATACTAAGCAATGGAAATATATTTGCAGCTTTTATTAAAAGTATGACTGATATAATAACACAGGTAAAAGGAAATGCTGAAGTAATTGCCTTTTCTCTCCTTGCTGGAGCTCTTGTTATACTCTTACAAGCTTCTGGAGGAGTGAATGGTGTAGTTCATTCCCTTACAGAAAAAACTTCTGTTGTAAAAAATAGAAAACATGCTCTTTTTTTATCATATATCATCGGAATAGTTTTATTCTTTGAATCTTCTATTAATATACTTGTTTCTGGAACTATTGCAAAAGCCTTTTCTGAAAAATATAAAATTTCCAGTGAGGAACTTTCTTATGAAAGTGCCTCTGTATGTACAGCAGTATGTGGAATATTTCCTTTCAATGGCTGGGGAGCTACACTTATTGGTATAATTGGAGTCCAGGTTGCTGCTGGAACTATCAGTGGAAATCCTTCTGAAATATTAATAAAAAGTATTCCTTTTAATTTTTATCCATTGGTTACTTTACTGACACTTCTTTTTTATATATTCATTGGCAAACACTGGGGTCCTATGAAGAAAGCTGCTGACAGAGCTAAAAATACAGGCAAGCTTGTAAGAGATGAGGGAACACCCCTTATTGATACCAGTGGAAGTCAAAATTTAATGAGAAAAAGTATGAAACCTGATTTTATGAATATGGCCTTACCCCTTTTAGTTATTATCTTAATGATGCCTGTTGGGCTTTTCATAACTGGAAATGGTAATATGCTTCAAGGATCAGGTTCTGTTTCAGTATATTGGGCTGTTTCAGCAGCACTTATATGCACTGCTTTTTATTACATAGTTATAAAAAAAATAATGAGTGGTAAAGAATACATGGCTTATTTTTATAAAGGAGCTGAAAATATGGTTCCTGTAATTATACTTCTTGCTATGAGCTTTACTATTGGTGAAGTAGCCTCACAGCTTAATATAGGAAAATATTTTGCTGACATTATCAATGGAAAAATTCATAAGATATTTGAACCTACTGTTATTTTTATTATTTCTGCTGTCATATCTTTTTCTACTGGAACTTCATGGGGAACTTTTGCATTGATGATGCCTGTTGGACTTCAAATGTCTTCTGTTACAGGGAGCTATATGATACTTACTGTATCTTCTGTTATTTCTGGTGCTCTTATGGGAGGAAGCTGTTCTCCTGTTTCTGATATATCTGTACTTTCTTCCATGGCTGCTGGTGCCGATCATGTAGATCATATTAAAACACAGGTTCCTTATGCCATTTTAAATGGAATAATATCTGTTATTTTCTTTATTATTTTTGGTTATATTTTTAATCATTAATGATGAAATCCTGTTTTTTAAAGAATAATATCAGAATTTTTATTTCCAGCTTATACCACAGTTTATTTTGCATTGTATACATTTAAAATTTTTATTCTTTCTGAAAATTTGCTTTTTTTAACTTTATGTAATATAATATACTAAGAGAATCCTATTTTAATATTGTTTTATTATAATAACTGGGGGAGATTTACCTTTAATTTTATGGAGGTGGTCTTTATGGTAAGTTTACATCTAATTAAAAGAGCAAAAGCAGGTAGTGAAGAAGCTATTCAAGAAATTTTTAAATCATTTCAAGGAATAATGCTTCTAAAAACTAAAAAATATTTCTTTTATGGAGGAGATAAGGATGATGTACTTCAAGAAGCTATGATAGGACTTTTAAAAGCGATAAATGGTTATGAGTTTGGCAGACAGGCTTCTTTTAAAACTTTCGCTATTTTATGTATAAAAAGACAGTTGATTACTGCAATAAAAAGCTCTAATAGTGGCAAATATAAAATTTTGAATATGGCTGTAAATAACAGTGAAGACTCTTATGAATATAATGCTGTTCCTGCATATTCTAATAAATCATTCAATTTTTACAATCCAGAGGAAATATATTTAAGCAAAGAAAAATTTAATGCTTTAAAAAAATACTTGAAAACACATTTAAGTAAAATGGAAAATGAAATTTTTGACTATATGCTTATTGAATTATCATATATAGAAATTGCTGCTAAAACAGGAAGGGATCCTAAATCAGTAGATAATGCCATTCAAAGAATAAAAAAGAAACTTAAAACTTTTACTAATGAATATGAAGCTATATAATACCCAAAACCAGGCAGAGAAATTTTTCTCCTGGTTTTTATTTTAATCTTTAAAATGAAATTATATATTATCAGTAAAACAATCCTTTTTCTAATAAATAAAGCATAAATCAAAAATATTTTATACTTTTTTGATTTATTTACAAAATCAGTGTATAATAAATAATACAGCTGAAGAATATCAAACAGGGGGAATCAATGAGCGAATCAATGAGAGAAATTTCTGGAGTAGTAAAAAAAATGTGGATAGGAAATTTTAAATTTTTTACTGAAATAGAAAATATGTTTGGTGGATTTATTGCTTATAAACATAGTAAATGCCTAGCTACTGTTGAAAAAGCATATTTATTAACAAATGATAGAATAGTTCTGGAAGGAAGAGAAGAAGTTACTGCTAAAACACTTACCACTATGTCCTTTGAAGAAATGGAAGGATATTTAAAATCTCATGCTTCTTATATAACAAATAGTGAAATGGGTGCTTTTTACATACATACTTCTCAAAAAGAAATAGCTGATTCAGAAGAAAAAAGACTTTTAACCCTTCTGTATTCCATTAAAGATGATTTAACAAAATAAAAGAAACAAGGAAGACAATCTTCCTGTTTCTTTATTTTTTTATATTACTTATCAAATATGGATTCTGTTCTCTCAGCCATATCAGTTCATCATCATATTTATTTTCAGCTATGATATCTTTATATTTCTCTAAAATATATATTTTATCACAATGGTCACAATAGTATGCAACTGTTTTATAAAGTTTTAATCTGCTTACACAATTATCTGCTAAGGTTCTTTTTACTGGATTTCCACATTTTTCACATTTCATAGGCTCCCTCCCAAAGATGTTTCAATAATTTAGTTATTAGTGTTTTCCATTTTGAATATAAAAGATTTATCCCTCTGTTACCTGTAAATTCTATAAATTATTGCTAGAATAATGAGAAAAAGAGAAATTAACTGTATGTGTACTTTTTTACTTTTATATCCAATATAACTGCATAATATTACTATTATACCTAAAACCAATCTTGGCATATTTTCCCTCTCCCCCTATCTTTTAATTGGAAAAAATATACTTTATTATTTTAAAGGTAATATATTTTATCGCTTTTTCTAAAAATCTTTAACAGACATTTTATTATAACATAATATTTATTGTTTTTATAAAAATTATAGAGGAAAGCTTTATTTTCTATATTATTTTAATTATTATTTTATTCTTTTCCCTTTAATTTTATATAACTGCAGATTATAAAAAAACTAGTTTATTCACTGTTAGATTTTTAATAGAACTTATAGTATAATTTTATTATTTTTTAATCTTTAAGTTTTCCATTATAAAAGGACTGACTTCTGTATATTGCAGAAATCAATCCTTTAATTTTAAGAATATATTAAGTATTTCTTGGTTTTTTATTTATCATAAATATTTTTTGATACTCTGAATTTCACTGTTTTTCTTGGATAAATCTTCATTGGCTCTTTATTCACAGGATTGGCTATTATTCTTGCTTTTCTTTCCTTCACTTCAAATATTCCTATATTTATAAATATTAATGAATGGCTTTTCTGCAAAGCCTCCTGTATTGTTTCAAGAAATGTATCTATTTCTTTCAGCGCCTTTCTTACTGATATTTTCCCTTTACTCACTTCACTGTATACTTTTGCTAATTCTCTCTTATTCATCAGTACCAGCTCCATTTACTATATCCTGCAAGCCCGCTCCTGCTCTGAATCTTATCTTCTTTTTAGATTTTGTATAACCAGATTTATTTATTTTAGTTATCATTATTTTTCTTGGTTTTACC
>ERZ773144.782-NODE-782-length-31366-cov-3.541663_pt1 | contig 31366 bp, 23 predicted proteins | sample MGYA00580849_ERZ773144 | MGnify/ENA primary metagenome ERZ773144 (study PRJEB29015, sample SAMEA2737861) | human gut metagenome | biome: human gut; feature: human-associated habitat; material: faeces | place: China | collected 2012 ...
TACACCGCCGGCATAATGAAAATCTACAACTGTATACGGTCCGCTTGGAATCACTGCATTGATGCAGTAAATTTCCTTCGCATACTTTTCAAAATCTGCCAGTGTAAGCTTGATACCAAGTTCATATGCGTATGCCAGGATATGCAGTACCGCATTGGTTGATCCTGCAACTGCCATATCAAACATGATCGCATTTTCCAGAACATCTTTGGTGATCAGATCTTTTGGTGTCTTTCCGGATCTGGCAAGCTGTACCATGTATTTTCCTGCTGTTCTTGCAGCACGAAGTCTTGCATTATCTGATGCAGGAATCGTAGATGTTCCCGGCATAACAAGGTTCAATACTTCACCTAACATCTGCATCGTGTTGGCTGTTCCCATAGAAGGGCATGCACCAAAAGACGGGCAGACACTTTCTTCCATTTCAAATAACTCAGCTTCGGAAGCACCTGAGAATCTTGCCGCATCCAGATCTGCCTCTACAACTGTCTTCCCACAGTAATTTCCGGCCTGCATTGATCCCCCGGTCACTACCAGAGCCGGAATATCCAGTCTGCACGCTGCCAGATAACATCCGGCAATGATCAGATCACAGGATGCCACACAGCAGATCGCATCGAAATTATGTATTCTGGATACAAATTCGATGGACATTGCCACGATATCTCTTCCTACCTGCTCATACTTCATCTCATCCGCACCATTTGCCACATTTCCGCAAGTAGCCGGGATTCCGAATTCTACCGGGATTCCTCCTGCTGCCCAGATTCCCTCTTTTACAGCTTCTGTCACCTGGCGAAGATGCGCAGTTCCGGGAGAACCTGCCATGTAAGAATTCGGTATTCCGATATGCGGTTTCTGACGGATATCTTCATCCGAATATCCTGCCGCCTTCATCATAACACGGCGGTGTGCCGCTTCTGTTCCGTTCCAGTAATTGTATCCCATTATTCTTCTCCTTTAATTCATAATACACTTAAACTCCTTTGAATTTCATTCCCCTGCTTCTATGCTATTCCAGTTTCCGGTCATTGAAAAGTCTGTAAAACTGATATCAGACTTCACTTTTTCTTAATACATTGTTAACTCTTTGATTTGCGCTTATATTTTCACTTTTTCTTATGTTTGATTTTAAAAAAATTTATGTAACTGTTCAGAGCCAACCTCCAAAATGCTACGCATTTTACACCTGTTTTATGAAATTTTGCTTGGCTCTGAACAGTTACAAATTTATAATAAAATCCCACGGATATTGATTATCTTCCTTATATTAAGTAAGATAGTAAAAGAGCATTGTTTATCAACACCACGGGAGGTTTCATCATGTCTAAATACGATGTGATTCTTGATGTCTATGAGAATCAGAGCATCTCAAAAGCTGCTCAAAAACACAACTACACACAGTCAGCTGTCAGCCAGACCATTCGCAATTATGAAAAAGAGATTGGTCTCAAACTATTCAAGCGTTCAAAAAACGGAATGGAAGCACTTCCCGGAACAGAACCCATCTTTGAAGAACTTATGCATATCCGCTCCGCCAATACACGGATCAATCAGATTGTCTCAAATATCAACAATCTGGACAGTGGTTTTATCCGCATCGGAACGGTGCAGAGCATTGCCTATAACTGGCTCCCCGGAGTACTGAAAAATTTTTCTGCCGAATACCCGAATATCACCTTTCGGCTCTATGTTGACGGATTTCAGAACCTGACGGAAAAGCTTCGCAAAAAAGAACTGGACTGTATTTTTGTTTCGCAATATGTCGCAAAGGATTTCCCAAATCTTCCTGTCGGCACCGACGAACTGGTTCTGGTTACTTCCCTGGACCATCCTCTTGCCGATCAGCTGACGGTATCTTTTGCCGATATTGACGGACAGGATTTTGTTCTCTCCGCCGATGATTTTGATTATGAAACCGGAAAATTATTCCGATTAAACCATATCACGCCTAACGTAAGATTCCGGATCAATGAGGACTATACTGCGATCAAAATGGTGGAACAGGGTTTTGGGATCACCGTACTTCCAAAACTTCTGCTTCATAATATTCCATTCAACGTCTGTGTCCGTTCCTTTACCGAACATTTTCGGAGAAACCTGGCCGTAGCCTATTTGGATACGCCTGAGCTTTCTCCTGCACTTGATAAGTTTCTTAGCTTTGTCACCAAATGGGCCAAAGAGTGTAAGTTGATCTGATTTCCTGTCACACACAAAACGGTACAAAGTTCTTCTATGACTTTGTACCGTTTTGCGCGTAACTTTATTTTGTTTATTTTCTCAGACCATCTCTGAGCGCATCCAGATTATTTCTCTATAATTCCGTATTTATAGCCACTTTCTTTCATTAATTCAAGGTATGGTTTCGGATCAAAATATTCCGGTGCATATACCCCTGCTTCTTTCCAGATTCCTCTTCCGATCAGCTCCAGTGCAAGTGCTGCTCCAAATCCTGTCTGGGCGGTAACAGCCTGGGTTCCCCATCTTTCGATAGACTCCTGATTATCAAATGGCTGATACAGGAAGTATTCTTTTTCCTTTCCGTCTTTCTTTCCGATACACTGTACTCCGACCAGCATTTTTCCGGTCATCTCATCTCCGATATCTTTTGGCTGTGGTGCACACGCTGCAACCACATCTCGTGGAACTACCTTCACATCCCCTACCTGCACCGGCTTGATACTGCGAAGTCCCAGCTTATCCAGCACCTTAAGTGCCGTGATCAGATTCTCATCAAGACTGATCTTGAAGGTTGCCTTTTTCAATCCATACTGGCTTAAGTAGCGTGCCATCGTCACGACTTCCTCATGCTCTACCTTTACCAGGGTATTCTTTCCTACTCCTTCCGGCATCTCGTAAACTTCCTGTCCTGCAAATGCTTTTTCTACGATAAATCCACCCTTATCTTTATCATACTCCACATTCGGATTCATCACCTCATCCAGCACTGTCCACACGTTGAATCCAAACATGATATCATCCGGATCTGCACCAGGAACAGACAGATTTCCGCCATCTTTTACATGAACTTCTGTGATCTCATCCAGAAGCTCTGTCGCTGCGTATTTTGCAAATACATTTACAACTCCCGGATCGATTCCCATACAGATCACAGCCATATTCCCTTGCTTCTTCCAGGCTTCATGACGGTCAAAATTGTATTTTGTCATCGGTTCAGTATAACTGTTCTCAATACCAAGTCCGTAAGCCGGATCTTCCATCGGAACCGACCAGGTTCCCATGCTTCCGTAATCTGCACCCGTTTTAAATGCAGCGTCAAAAATCATATTACTTGCAAAAGGTGGTGCTGCATCCATCACAAAATCAATCTTATGCTCCCGGATCAGTTCTGCCATTTTCTCTGTATTTGTCGCGTCGATCTTAGAGGCTTCAAAACGGGAATCCCCCTTCATCATACCGACAACTTCCTCTGCCCTTTTCAGATCATAGTCGCAGACCAGCACATATTTCAGCCATTCTCCCTTTGGGTCTCTCCACTGCATTACTTTTAAAATACTTTCACCGACAGCACCGGCTCCTACAAGCATCATTCTCATCTTTTTTTCCTCCTGCTTTTCTTTTTTTTCTGTCAAATTTTATTCAAAAAATGCCCTTTCCCTTCTTCCTCGGATAATACTTTTGTATGCCACCACGTACTGCCTGCTAACAGTCTCATCTCATATTAGTGCCCATATAAAAAGGGCAGAAAAAAACAGATACACGAAAAAAATCGTTCATCTGTTTTCTCTGTCCTTTTACCAGTTGGTTCTAGCCTCGTAGGTGGTGCTTTCTTTGCACACTCTCCAAAGATTCGTCAGGTCGCCTTCCTTTTTGCCTGTCAGTTTCCACGAAAGGAAGATGTTACCTTACGCTTTGCTTCTTCGGCCCCTTGCGGTGTCTAGGGCGTCCCTCATCCGACATATTCTTGATAAATTTAAGTTTACCCTTTTTTATCTGTCCGGTCAAATCTTTTATTTCTTTCCTCCGAAAATAGCCCCCATAAAACGAACATAAGTATAAACAACAAGTGCTGCTGCAATAATTGTCTCGATCAGAACTACATACTGAAGGAATGGCATTGGATGTCCCATATTTGCTGCACATGCCATAGTTTGTTTACTTGCGATCGCACTGATAACAAATGGGAATGTGAAGGCTGCATAGCTTGGGAAGAATGGCATCTTCAGATATCCCACTGCTTTTACCAGGGCAAAAATATAAATAACCGTTGCAACTACAAACATTGCCATCAGGAAACCGTACGATTTCGGTGTTACGGACTGTACATAACCTGCAATACACAGGCTGGTCGGCGCCGCATAAATACAAATCAGCGGTTTCGCCGGATCCGGTACTTCTTTGAACTTTACATAACGATAGGTTACAAATACAAGAAGTACGATCAGTGTTACAAATCCAAACCAGAATGCTGCGGTTCCGATTCTAAGCTGCTCATAAGCCGGTGCTGTAACAGCCGCTACAGCGATTCCTACATATACAATATAATAGCTTGCAAATACTTTCGGCATCTGAAGTTTCAGAACAAACTTCACCGTAAAGTATATGATCAGAATGATGTGAAGAATGATTGCCAGAAGCCATATGTAATAAGCTGCCTTTCCGATAAACGGTTTTACATAAGTGCTGAGAATCATGAGTGCCATCGGAAATGTTCCTGATACGCTTGCCATGATCGGATTTCCCATATCTTCTTTCACTGCTCCCGGGAACATGATCAGCTTCAAAAGCACCAGTATCAGAAGAAATGCTGCGAATATACCGCATACATAACGGATTCCTTCTGAATAGCTCTGAAGTAAATTTCCAAGTGCTGCCGCGCCAAGCATGACTCCGCAAAGCGGAATCGGTACTTTCTTAATTACGTCTTTCATTGTTTCTTTCCCTTTCTCTCATCAAGCGGCTGTCGTTACCACTTTATTTAGATATCTGCAATTTTTCTTCTTTCGCATGGTTCATCAATTTCATCTAAGTTTTTGATGCCAAGTTCACGACAGACAATCTGTGCGACCTTCCATGCACAAAGTCCTGTAAAATATATACACTGCTCTTTATGTTCACCTTGTCCCATATTAAATTCTTTCGTAAGAACTCTGCAGCAGATCGCATTTTTACCATTTGCCTTCTTGAACCAGTCATGAAGTTCGTGTGTAAGCTCCATACATTTGATACTCTTCGGGTTAGTCGGTCCATCCTGCTCGGTACGTCCAAAGAACATTCCAAGTGCAAGAATTCCTCCGTTAAATGCACCGCAGACACATCCTGATTTTCCTGCTCCTACTGCCATTCCGGATGCCATAGCTACAACTTCTTTCGGTACATCCAGTTTAAATTCATCACGAATCGTACTTACCAAAGCTTCACAGCAATAGTATCCGTCTTTAAAACACTTTTCTGCCTTTCTCTGCACTTCTCTTGGACTGATTTCTGTTACTCCGATATTCATTTTCAAAACCTCCTGTAAAATTGTATTTGTGCCGGCGCGATTATTTGTATATTCCGCCAACATCCATGTATTACTATTATATTCTTTTGTGCATTTTATTCAAATTCATTATTTCTATAAATATTCCATTATTATAGTTATTCTCTATTTTTATATAATTGTCGACAAAAAAGTCACAATCTATACTCTGCTTTTTCATGCATTCTGTATAGTTTGTGACTCGCCTGCAACTTTTCGTTACTTCTTAGCAACTTTTTTCTTATCGTGTAATCTCTCCCGAGCGGATCTTTTGCAGCCATTCCTGCACGTGTTTCCGGAAACACTGCCTTCCTGTGCGATCATCAGAAATATTTTCAAATCATGAATATCCATCTATTTTCTCCCTCTTTTACTCATATTTCTATTATAACACACTTCGTTTGTTTTTCCTAACCACCCATTCAACACTTTTAACCGAAAATTAAATCCAGTTACAGTCTCCACCGGTAATTGCAAGACTCAGAAGTCCATCCATTTTCTCTACTTCTTCTTCACCGATGATCTTTTCCAGTAATTCTGCCGTGTCCAGAGCATCTTCCATGGATTCGTCTGATCCGATCTCATAGTCGATCTCTGCCTCACATTCCGGACATGGGATCCGGTTCATTGTCTGTAAGGATAAGAAACGGTTCCCACATTTTTTACATTCATAAAATCCACACTCTTTTGTGCCATCTGGTACGTAGTACATCGTATTTTAACTTCCTCTCCACATTTTAGTTTTTATATACAAAACATTCTCTCTTTTGTATGATCTTCCACTGCCTAGTATACACTATCTGACATATAAAAGTATAGTGTTATCCAGTTCATGCCCAAGCAAAAAAAGGACCATTTCCCATTTCTCAGGGAAACAGTCCTTTCACTTATCTTCAATTATTCTTCGACTTTCACCGGATCTGTCACACTTACCTTATGATCGTACCAGACACCTTTTGTTCCGATCAGCGCAACGTCAAATTCTTTATCCAACGCCGGGACCGGAATATCAAAGCCATAGACTTCTTCAGTAGCACCATTGCTGTATGTCACCGTATCGGTTGTAGGCTCCAGCAGTTCTGCCCCATCTTTTTTCGCATCTTTTGCTTTCCCAACAAAAAGATTGACGATATGTTTAGAATGCAGGCTGACATGGATCGTCATTTTCCCGTCTTTTACTGTGAGTGTTCCTTTTCCGTCATTCGCTTCATTTACATGAAACATTCCGCTGTCAGTTTTGAACTCTGCTGTGTAGGTTCCGTCTTCAAGCTCACACTCTGTCTGTTCCTCTGTTTCCTCTTCTTTAGCAGAAGAGTTTTCTGCTGTCTTTGCTTTCGTATCTGATGTGTCTGATTTTACACCGCATCCACTCATCATTCCCACTGCCATTACAGCGGATAATACCAATACTAACAGTTTCTTTTTCATCTTATAAATCCCTCTTTTTTTATTTATTCTGCATCAATTGCAGCCTGTGTATGTGCCACATAAAGCTGCTGGATCGCATCGATCTCACCAAGACCTGCAATCTGTGTATCAATACTGTCAAATGCTCCGGATGCTTCAAACTGGCTCTTCCAAGAATCGTCATCATCGCCTGCCATATCGTTGTTTGCATGATCTCCTGCTACAACCATCAGTGGACGAAGGATTACTTTCTTGTATCCTGCATTTTTGAGCTTTTCGATTACTGCTTCACAAGCGGTATCTTCCGGTTCGCCTTCTACGGTTCCGATAAATACATTCTCATAACCAAGTTGTTCCATCTGTGCCTGCATCTGAGAATAGCTGATCTTTGCTGTGTGTGAAGTTCCATGTCCCATAAATACAAATGCGGTTCCCTCTTCTTTTGCCGCATCCAGGCTGTCAAATCCAGCTGTCTTTACAGCTTCTGCTGTAATTGCTTCTGCAACAGCTGCTTTATCCTCATTGATCGCTGTTTCATCCGCTCCGACTTCACCGAGAAGTGGTTCTGCAATTTTTACAGATTCAAATTTATCTTTGTAGTTCTCAACTGCTTCTGTCAGTTCATCATACTCGGCACCATGCATCAGATGTGTCGGCTGTACGACCAGGTTCTTAACCCCGTTGTCGACTGCTCTTTCCAGTGCCTGATCCATATTGTCGATCTTCTCATCATCACGGGCCTGTACATGGTTGATGATGATCTGTGCTGTAAATGCTCTTCTTACAGACCAGTCCGGATATGCTGCCTGAAGTGCTTTTTCCACACCACCGATATCCTCTGCACGGCTGTCATTGAAAGATGTACCAAAGCTTACAACCAGAATTTCATTTTCTCCGATGTTATCTTCGTTCAGCGGATCATCTTTCGATGCATCGCCTGTATCCCTTCCAAAATAATCCGGATCAGCGTTCTCGCCTTCTACCAGTTCTTTCTGTGCATCAGTAAGCTTATCCCAGGCTTCTTTTGCAGCCTTACACTGTTCATCTGTCTTGTCTGTTCTTTCCTGTACATAAATGTCATCGATCAGCTTTGCCACTTTGTCTGCTGCCTCCTGATCGCTGTCTTCGGATGTTTCTTCTGTCTTTGTAGAAGAAGTGTCCTCTGTCTTCTTGCTTCCACATCCAGTCATCATAGACACCGTAAGTGCTGTTGCCAGTAATGCTACTAATACTCGTTTCTTCATCTTGATCCTCCCTGACTTTTTTGTCATACTTTCAGGAATCGGAATGATATTCATTACACTTTACAGCATATTTTTTGTAAACAAAAAAATCCCCCGTATCTAAATTTAACGAGGGCGTACAAAAAAGAAACTGACATTTTGCCCTCGCAAAATCAGTCTGAAGTTTCTATCTTTCGTACTGCCAGTTACTCGTGGCATGAACTTTCCGTTCCTGTACTGCGAAAGGCAGGTCTCCCGACTGATTGCTCAGACGCTTGTGGCTTTCCTTCCCGGTCTCCCAGTGGTATGACAGCCTAAGCTTGCAAATTACGGTGACGAGTTCATACAGGACTTGCACCTGTTTCCCTTTTCACCAATCCAGACATTCCGTCTGATTGACACCTTACGCATCTGTATTTATTTTTCTAAACAAGCCTATTCTAGCACAGGCGTATGAACAGTGTCAAGAAAGGCTTGTCTGCTTCAGCACCGGCATCCGGAAAATCTGCACGATCAGCGGAATCACCATAACAAACCACACAATCGGCTCCGCAATGATAACCCCCGTGTATCCAAGATGTGGAACCAGTGTAAATGCGATCACAATTTTTCCAAGCATCTCAAGTGTACTTGATACGATCGGTGTAATATGGTCATCCAGTCCCTGCATCGCATTTCGCACAATGCAGATTACTGCTGTTACATAGTAGAACAGTGTATCAAACTTCAGGTATCGGGTTGCATTTTCAATTACATTTTTATTATCTGTTCCGGTTACCAGATAGACAAGCTTATCTCCAATCGTATAGCTTGCAATAATAGCAAATGTACACCAGATACAGGTGTATAAAATAGAAAGCCAGATTCCTCTTTTGATCCGGTCTATCTTTCCCGCTCCCAGATTCTGCCCACAATAGGTTGCCATTGTATTTCCAAACACGCCAAACATAAGCATAAACATTTCTGTCAGCTTTCTTGCCGCTGTCTGCGCCACGATATAATCTCTTCCAAGTTTATTGATCGCTGTCTGCAAAGTCAGAGAACCAATATTGACCAGAGAACTCATAAAACCCATAGACAAACCGGCACTCAGCATATTTTTCACCATTGCAGAACTCGGGTTTTTAAAATCTTCCCGCCCAAGCCTCAAAAGTTCATATCGCTTTATCATATAAATCCAGCAAACAATAAATGCAATCGACTGTGCAAGTACCGTTGCGATTGCCGCACCTTTTACACCACTTTTTAATATTACAACAAAGAATAAATCTCCGATAATATTTAAGATAACCGATATTGCCAGGATCACAAGTGGTGTCACGCTGTCTCCCAGTGAACGAAGCGCTGCCGCACAGGCATCATAAAGATAAGTTACCACAAGTCCCGCGATAATTATGAAAATATAACTTTTAGCTGTTTCCAGAAGGTTCGCAGGAACATTCAGCATTTTTAAGATCGGCTGCAAAAATAACAGACCGAATATTGTAAAAAATAACGCAATTCCTGTTCCTATAAGTAGTGACATGGCAAATGATTTTTTTACATCTTTATAGTCTTTTGCCCCGAATTTCTGTGCTGTGATGATTGCAAAACCTCCGGAAAGCCCTTGCAAAAATCCAATGATCAGATTGCTTAAGGTTGAGGTCGCGCCGACTGCTGCCAGCGCATCCTCCCCTAAAAAAGTTCCGACAATTCTGGTATCCACAAGACTGTATGTAAGCTGCAGAAGATTTGCGAAAAAGATCGGCAGCGCAAAAGCCAATATCAGTGTGGATGGTTTTCCTTTTGTTAGATCTTTCATATTTTAAATTTCATCCTGTCTAATTTTTCTTGTCCATCAATCCGAACTGTATCGTAACGCAGGTCGCAATAATCAGTCCAAACATATAGAACGAATATTTCAGTACATTAAGCGGTGATACATCAGCAAGTGCCGTAATCATCAGCATACCACCATCATGTGGCATCAGTGCAATAAATGCGCAGGCAAAGATATCCACCAGACTGGCAAGTCTCTTCGGTGCGATCTTATATTTTTCCCCGATTTCTTTTGCGATCGGACAGGTAACAATGATTGCGATCGTATTATTTACCATAGCTGCGGAAAGGATACCTGACATCAGTCCGATTCCATATTCCGCACCACGTCTGCTCTTGATCTTGCTGCTGATCGCGCCCACCAGCCATTCAACACCGCCATATTCACGTACAAGACCGATGATACCGGATACAAGAATGGCAACGATACTGATGCTGAACATATCACTCATACCACTTCCAATTGCCTGGATCCATTCAAAAAATCCACAGCTTCCGACACAAAGTCCAATGATACCGGATGCAAGTATTCCGACAAAAAGGACTACCGCAACATTAACTCCCATAAGTGCCGCAATGAGAACTATGAAATACGGAAGAACTTCAATAATATTGTAACTTCCTGCTTCAATCGCCCCACTTCCTACTCCGCCAAAAATCGAGTACAGGATTATTGCCACAATTGCCGCCGGAAGAGCAATGAAAAAGTTCATTTTAAATTTGTCTTTCATCTCAGAACCACATCCTTCTGCTGCGGAAATAGTTGTATCTGAAATCATGGAAAGATTATCACCAAAATATGAGCCTCCGATAACTGCTGCACCGACGACTGCCACATTCAGGTGTGCACCCTGTGCTACATTAATAGCAATTGGCGCCATTGCAGCAATCGTTCCCATGGATGTCCCGATTGATGTAGAAATAAAACAACACATCAAAAATACGCCCGGAACCAACAGTTTCACAGGAATAAAATGCAGACAGAGATTTACAACTGAGTCTTTTCCTCCCATTGCCGCCGCTGCTCCCTGGAATCCGCCGGCCATCAGATAGATCAGAACAATCATCATAACTCCTGAATTTCCCATATTTGTCGTCATAATATTCAGTTTATCTGCCACATTCATTTTTCTGTTCAACAACAATGCTACTGCACAGCCTGCCAAAAGGGCCACGTGACGCGGAAATTTTCCAAATGGTTCCGTGACTCCCATTAGTGTAAATGTAATTCCACACCCTACATAACATGCAAGAAATACAATCAGCGGAAGAAATGCTGCTGCTCCAAGATTTTTCTTTTGTTTATCCATCTTACTTGTCCTCTCATCCTTTTTTTCTAATTTGCCAAATGTTTATCCAGTGCATCTTTAAGCTGTGTCAGTGCCTGCTCTACAGTCACACGCGGGCAGGCAACATTAAATCTTTCGAACTGAGCGGTCTCCGGTCCGAAGATAATTCCCGAATCCAGCCACAGTTTTGCCTCTTCAAGCATCAGATGTTCCAGTTCTTCATTACTAAAACCATAACCAGAGAAATCAACCCATACCAGATAGGTTCCTTCCGGCTCTACCATCTTCGCTTTCGGGAAATTCTCTTTCACGAACTTGCTCATATATTTTACATTTTCATAAATATACTGCACCAGTTCATCTACCCACTCAGCACCTTTGGTGTAACATACCTTGACTGCAAGCTGTCCCATCAAACTTCCCTGGCTGTAAGCTGCCTGTGTATTCGCCCACTGGTATTTTTTCCGCAGCTCTTCATTTGGAATGATGATATTTGCCGGCTGAAATCCTGCTACATTGAATGTCTTTCCAGGGGAGCTGTAAAGCGCAAGGATCTGACGGTACTTTTCGTCCAGATTCATGCAGCTTGTGAACGTATGTCCCGGGAAAATGAAATCACAATGCATTTCATCTACCATCCAGATTACATTGTATTTCAAACAGACCTGGGCAACTCTTTCTAATTCTTCTCTTGTCCAGACTCTTCCCACCGGATTGTGGGGATTACAGAAGATCAGCGCTTTTACGCCTTCCTCCCGAATCATTTTTTCCATCTTTTCAAAGTCGATGGAATAATGGTTATTCTCATAGCGAAGCTGGCAGTTCACCAGTCTTCTTCCGTCATTTTTTATTACTTCACTGAATGGATAGTAAACCGGCTGCATAACCATCATAGCATTTCCCTCTTCGGTAAATGCTCTTACGCTGGTTCCAAGTGCATAGACAATCCCAGCACCAAGTGTTACCCACTCCGGTTCGATCGTATATCCATAACGTGTGGAGAACCAATGGTTCATTGCTGCAAAATATTCATCCAGCGGATCCGTATAACCAAAGATTCCATGGTCAATTCTCTTGTGGAATTCATCCAGAATTTCATCCGGAAGACGGAAATCCATGTCTGCCACCCAGAGCGGAAGCAGATCATCTCTTCCCTTTCGTTTCATTCCAAAATCATATTTCAGACAATCCGTTCCATGTCTGTCAATTACTTCATCAAAATTGTACTTTCCCATCTTATGCCTTCCTCCTTTTCGCAAAATTCTCTCGTTTTTTATACCTCTTTTTGTTAGACATGTCAATGTTTTTTCTATGGCAGTATAAAATAGAATGTACACTGACCCAATAAAAATAGCTGTGAATTGAACCGACTTCCAATCGTTAGAATTTAGGTCTAACTTTTGGGGCAGGTTCAATCCACAGCCATTTTTCCTTATGATTCTTTTATTTTATCGTATGCAAATATATGCCATATACACTGCATACATTCCAAGCATCGTAGCGCCTTCTCTTCGGTCGATCATTTTTGAAGTCCATGCAAACACCAGAACAACCAGACTCATCGCAATCAGTACAACCGTATCAATGATATTATCGGTAAGAAATTTCACTGGACTGATGGCAGCTGCAACTCCAAGTACCAACAGGATATTGAAAATATTAGAACCGATCACATTTCCGAGTGCCATATCCACTTCATTCTTTCTTGCCGCAACAATCGATGTTACAAGTTCCGGAAGACTGGTTCCCATCGCAACGATGGTAAGTCCGATAAGTGTCTGACTGAGTCCGAATGCGCTTGCAAGTGTTGAAGCACTGTCTACAACAAAATCACCGCCAAACTTGATTGCGATCATGCCGCCAACAATAAATAATGCACATTTCCAAAGTGGCAGGATCTGAATTTCTTCGTCTACTAATTCTCCCTCTTCGAGCATCATCTGACTCTCTTTGTGTGCTGCTCTTGCTTTCTTGGCAGAACCAATCATCCAGATCAGATAAGCTGCAAAAATAAGGAGAAATACACCGCCATCTAAATGTCCTAAAAGCATCCCGACATATCCAAGCACCATCAGCAAGGCCGCACAGATAATTGATAATGGAAACTCTTTTTTCAATGTATCTTTTTTTATCGTAAGAGGTGCAAATAACGCACAGGCTCCACAAACAACCATCAAGTTGAAAATATTCGATCCGACAACATTACTTACCGCAAGTGAGTTATTTCCTGTCAGGGATGCCGTTACACTGACCGCACATTCCGGAAGGCTGGTTCCCATTGCAACGATGGTCATACCGATGATCATCGATGGAACATGAAGCTGCTTCGCAACAGAAGAACTTCCTTCTACAAAATAATCTGCTCCTTTCATCAATAGAGCAAACCCTATAATTAAAATAATGATTGATTTTATAAGTGCCATGACCAAAACCTCTCTTTTAAATACTTCCTACCAAATTGCAACTTCCACTATAAAACAAGAAAATTTGGCTGTCAACTCTAAAGGCAGGGATTCGTGATATTTCACAAATCCCTGCCTTTTACTTGTTCTACCGAATAAAATTTGTCGGAATCTTTGCTTCTTTTTCCGGAAGTCCAAACTGCTCTTTTCCAAGTGCAATACTCTTCATAAGGAAAGTCATATTTCTTGCAAGTGTACGCATCGTCTGCCTTCCTTCCTCATCCTTTTCGGCCTCTCCCGGTGCTGCCCCATGGATGCTGTTCCAGTACTGGCTGGATGCAACCGGCATTCCGGAAATGGTAAAATATTTGTTCAGCTCATCAAATGTCGCAGAACATCCGCCACGTCTTGCACAGGCAACGCTTGCTCCCACTTTCATCGTTTTATCAAAATGACTGCTGTAGAACAGTCTGTCAAGACAGGCGATCAGAGTTGCATTTGCAGACGCATAGTACACCGGACTTGCGATTACAAGACCATCTGCTTCTTCAAACTTCGGAGCTAACTCATTCACTACATCGTCAAAAACACATTGTCCTTTTTCGTAGCAGGAACCACAGGCGATACAGCCGCGGACTGCTTTGTTACCGATAACAACTGTCTCAACTTCTACTCCGTTTTCTTTGAAAATATTCTCCATCTCTTTTAATGCAATGGCTGTGTTTCCGTTTGCTTTCGGGCTTCCGTTGATCATAAGTACTTTTAAATTTTCTTTCATGATAATGATTCTCCTTTTCTGACAATTTACTACTTCTATTCTATCACTTTTTTTGGGTTTTGCAGAAAATGTTGTCAGGCGAATAAGAAAATAAAACAAGACAAATCCAATTGTTGTGCAATGGAGAGAAGACTCAGAAATTGTGGAAGCCTTTGCTGACACAATTTTCACTCTCAGAGGCTTCTCGGAATGCCCTGCGCAACGGATTTGTCCCGTTTTATTTTCTTATTCGCCGTCAATCCTGACAACGCTTACTTTCCTTCCCCTTCCGGGAAAATAATCTTATTTACGAAGAAGAATACCACCATCGATACCCCTCCATTCAACACTGTCGTTCCAATATTATATAACCATCCCGGCACAAACATCCCGGCTACCGCAACCCAGATACAGTTGATCGAGTTTACGATACAGGTAACAATACAGAATGCGATCAGATACCAGAATGCCTGATACCATACTTTTCCTTTACTGCGGAATACAAAATTTCTCTGGATCGGAAAGTTAATACACTCTCCGACTACCATCGCGATCATGTACGCACAAAAATAAGGAAGTCCGCCATGTGCGGCGTCATATCCGATGATGTTCCACTTGAAAGTCTCACCGAATAAAGTAATGTCAATTCCCGGAAATCCGAAATCTACTTTTGGAAGTCCTGCAAATGCCAACGGCAGGAACAACAAGAGTAAATATTTGAGCACTGTGATCAGGTTGCTGACGATCACGAACAGACCGCCCTCCCGGATCCATTTGGAGGCTCCGGGATGCTTGTCTGCGAAGTGCTGCCATGAATTTTTAATACTGTCTATCATATTGCTGCCCTTTCACTTTTCTACTTCTTCTTTCTGCTTCTGTGAAGCTTTCCATTTTGTCATTTTTTTATGACGTTTTACATAGTAAAGCACAAATAATGCTGCAATAATTATATCAACCACAATCAAAACTTTTTCAATAGTCGGCATAGATGTGCTTATATAATTCAAAGAATCACCATTTACAATCATGTAGAAAATATTTTTTGTTGCTCTGCGAAGTGCCTGTTTCTGAACTGGTGTATCTGTTAAAATCTTAAGCTGTCCAAGAACAGTAAGCTGCAGATCATTTCCGGCAAGTAAAGACTGGTTTACATCCTCTGTCGTACAAGCCATAACACAGTCTGTAATTACACACCCTTTGAATCCCCATTCATTTCTGAGAACGGTAGTTAAAAGTGGATAACTTTCTGCTGTCGGTACTGTACCAATTCGGTTAAATGAAGACATGATTCCCATTGCTTCGCCTTCCTTAACAGCAACTTCAAATCCCTTAAGGTAGATTTCTCTCATTGCCTGTTCATTTACCCACGTAACCAGACCGCCTGCATCACGATTCGTTTCCTGATCATTTACTGCAAAATGTTTATTATAACAATTTACGCCTTTTGACTGGATTCCGATAACTTCTGCTGCTGCCATTTTTCCGGAAAAAAAACCATCCTCTGAATAATATTCATAGTTTCGACCACTGAATGGGCTTCTGTGGATATTCATAGCCGGTCCATAAAGACCTGCAATATTGTATTCGACACATTCCTGTCCAATGCTCTCTCCCATTGTTGTAGCCAGACTTGTATTCCAGGTCTGTCCTAATACACACTGTCCAGTAAAGTTATTTCCGTTTACACCGGAGAATTTGTTTGCCATCAGGTTATTGATACCATTCGGTCCATCACATTCTGTCATAAACTGCTTTCCAACACTCTTAACCGGCATTGTTTCCCATCCACCATTTCCGATAAGAAGTTTCATTTCTTTGACAGATACCTGTTCCATCAATTCATCCCATTTAGGGTCATCATAATCAAGACCTTTCATATCTTTCAACTTAAGTCCATGATTCTTTACTACAATATCATCTACATCATCATCAATATCAAACTGCGTGCCATTCTCCAGTGCTGCCACCTGTTCTTTGGTTGCTTCTTTACTCTGTACTGCACGTTCTTTTGGCATTGTTCCTTCCCAGTCCGCTCTGCTGACATAAGTCAGATTATCCCCAAAGCTTACATCATCAAACTGATTGGTAGCTGCAATTTCATCTGAGCTTCTCGCACCGTCATTTGCCTCATTGTAAATATAATCCCGGTCGACTTTCATCTTTCTGCTATCAATCACATTATGACTGTCTTTCTGCAAGTTAATCTGATATTCTCCGGCTTCCAGTACATACGCACCTCCATCTGCCTTAATACCAGAATAATCATAGCTTGCCATATCTTCATAATTCCATGAAACAGTTACGGTCTGACTCTTTCCCGGCTCTAACGAATCTGTCTTTGTAAATCCACCTAAAATAACCTGTGATTTTTCAATACCACCTTTGTTATATGGTGCAGAATAATATAATTCTACTACGTCTTTTCCTGTTACATCTCCTGTATTCGTAACTTTTACATCTACAGAAACGGTCTTTCCATCTGCTTTAAAATCTGTAATTTCTTCTGAAAAATCAGTATAACTGAGTCCATATCCAAACGGATACTGAACCGTCTCATCATAATTGATATATCCATCAGCAGCCGCTGTCTCATAATATCTGTATCCTACATAGATTCCTTCTACATATTCTACATAATGATATGGATTATCACCGGTTGCAGCCGTTCCTGTTCCTGCAAACATAGAAGCATTTGCATATTTTACATTTGTGTAATCATATCCACCAAAATTATAATAGCTTGGTGCACTTTCCACTTCATATGCAAAAATATCCGTTGTACGTCCACTGGGATTTACTACTCCACTAAGCACTTCTCCGATTGCATTACATCCGACACTTCCCGGAAGTCCTACCCAAAGAGCTGCATCAATCGCTTCATCTTCAAGGAATCCAAGTTCCATCGCATTTGGGCTGTTTAAGAGTACGACAACATTTTTAAAATTATCTTCTACCATCTGAAGCATCTCAATCTCATCATTCTGAAGCTCCAGATAATGTTTATCTGCGTCCCCGCCATAATCTTCCATGCTCATCGGACAGTCATCGCCTTCTCCACCGCTTCGTGAAATAACTACGACTGCTGTATCACTAAACTCTTTCGCATCTTTCAAAAGTTCATCAGAATAATCCTTTACAGGAATTTCATTGATTGCGAAATCATTTCCGACCATACCTTTGTCTTCTCTGGCAATACTTTTCTCTGCCGTAAATTGTTCCAGATCTTCATTTACCTGAAATCCGGCATTCTTAAGTCCATCATAAATAGAAACATTTGCACTTGTATCGCCTGAACCAGAACCGGTTCCACCGAACGTAAAATTAGCTGCTCCATTTCCAAATACATTGATTTTTTCATCTTTCAGCAGAAGCGAACCATTATTTTTCAATAATACAATTCCCTCTTCTTCGATTGTCTTTGTTACTTCTGCTGATGCAGCAGTTGCTTCTTTTGCTTCATTGCTTTTCGGTGCTTCTGTAAGGAAATTCTGGATGAATCCAAAATACGGTGACACCACATTTGTTATTACCACATTGAGCACCATAAATATGATGAGCAAAAATGATACAAAACAAAATGCAATTCTACTAGGTCTGCGAATCTTTTTTTCCTTCATAAGTTTTCTCTCCTCCATATGATTTATCTTATGTTCCTATCCTATCACATCATTTCTCCCCTGGTAAAAATCTGCATAATCTGCACTTTTTCCGCACAAACGGTTTCTGTGCTATAACTTTTCCACAAAATAAGCGCCATGTTTTTATGCATTTTCACATAACCATGACGCTTTTTTACAAAATCTTTTTTAATTCTCTTTTTTATTTTCTTTCATCGGAATCAGAATTTTCAGGTCAAACCAATGATCCTTCGTATCAATACTGACCGCACCTTCATATTTATTGACCGTATACTTAATACTCTTCAGTCCATATCCATGAGATGATTTTTCTTTTTTGGTTGTGATCAGCGAACCTTCTTTATACTGCAATTCCTCTTCATAATAATTCTCAAACCGGAGAATCAGAAAACTTTTCTGCCTTGATACCGTCACATGAATCAGGCGTTTCTCCTTTTCCGGGATCTTCATTTCGCACTCGATCGCATTGTCAAGTGCATTCCCGAAAATGCTGCAGATATCCATGACATCCATAAAATCCAGAAGTGTTCCGTCTGCCACACAGGTGAATATAATCCCATGCTTGTTGCAGTACAGGCTTTTCGTTGTAAGTACCGTATCCAGAACTTTATTTCCCGTCTTGTTCTGCGCTTCATACTGGCGGATTTCCTCCTCCATCCGGTTCAGGAATTCTTCCCTTTTCTTCGGATCTTCCTCACTTCTGAGTACTGCGATCTGGTGTTTCAGATCATGATATTTGTAATTGATCAGGTCAATGCTTTCTCTGGACTGCTTATACTGCACATACTGGTTCTGAAGGACATTCTGCACTGCTTCCAGCTCCTTTTTCACACGCAGTTCCCCACACTGGATCAGATGCGCATACAGAATCGCAATTCCTCCGATATCGACTAAAGTTCGGATATTTCCGATTTCAAAAGAATACGTTCCGGAAAATGGTGTATTACTTGTCAGGAAACTCAAATTACTCACTGCAAATACCGCAATAGCAATCAGCTGTGCAGAAAATAATTCTTTCGGACTGATATTCATTTTCCCGTCTTTCGGCAGATGTGTCTGCATGATTTTCAGCAAAACAAATGCAATGCATCCATAAATTCCAATCAACAGTAATGCCCTGATCCAAAGTGCCGGCATCTGTCCCTTCCAGATAAAACACACGACCTGCCATTCGATTGATGCCAGGAACTCCGCCACTACAAACGCGATCATCCCAAAGTAAATTGCATCTGTACTGCCAATATCACAGCATCCATAAATAAATCCGATCATCAAAATTACCGCAATGACCATACACGGAATCCAGAAATAAATCATCAGATTCCCTGTCACAACAAGGAACACGCTCTGAACCACCAGTGCCCCTGCCATCAGCGGAATCGTCTTCTTAGCCATTCTTTTCTTCAGTGGCAGAATGAAAATCATACATGCCAGCCACTCCGCAAGTGCCGTATAAAACCGTGGGATATCCGGCATTATCGTATCCATCATTTTACAATCTCTCCCCAGTATTTTGTCAGTTCTTCCATAAATTCTTTTTTCCGGGCACGGCTCAGCACCAGCTGTTCCCCTTTTACCGTCGCACATCCATCCTGAATCCCGTCCACATGCTGCAGGTTGATCAGATAGCCTTTATTTCCACGGCAGAAATTCATCCCCTTCAGTTTTTCTTCCATTTCCTTCATCGTTCCGCTGGTCTCATAATCTCCCAGGATCGTATGCAAGATCAGAGTATGTCCCTGACTTTCGATATAGTAAATATTAGCGATATTGACGCGCACGGCACCGCCTTTGATATTCACCATGATCACTTTCTGTTCTCTCTTCTTCATTCGTCCGATCGCCCGGTTCAGGCGCTGGGAAAAGGCAAAATAAGAAACCGGCTTCAACACGTAATCCAGGGCATCCACTGCATATCCACGGATCGCATACTGTGCCATGTTCGTGATAAAAATAATGACAACCTCGGTATCCATCTTGCGGATTTCTTCTGCCGCAGACATACCATCCATGAATTTCATTTCCACATCCATCAGGATCAGGTCGTACTGTGACTGATATTTGTGTACGATCTGGTCTCCATCTGTGTAAACTGTAATATCAAACAATTCTCCGTTCTCTTTTTCATACTGATGCAGAAAACCCTGTAACTGCTGCGCATACAGTGCTTCATCTTCTACGATTGCAATCTTTATCATTGGTTTCCCTTCTCCTTTCCCATTAAATACGCCAAAGGGGGACTTGCACTTAAAATTATTTTAGTACAAGTCCCTGTCTATTTCTACTTTTTTCTTTTAGTCTCGCTTTACTGCTGCCCGGATCAGATGCCCTGTTCCCTTAATCCGGTGTCCGTTCGCCATTTCGGTCAACGCTTCTGCCATTTCCATCGTCACAAATCCACCGGTCATCTTTGCGTATCCACGGATCGGCATATTATAGTTAAACAGTACATTTAAGTTTGGTTTACCCTGCCATTCGCTGATCTTCAGCAGGATTCTCAGTACACCATAGAACAGCTTTCCAAAAATCCCTTTTCCATAATACAGTTGGCACACAGCATCGTTCATTCGGATCTCGCCGCTCCAGCTTCCATCCGGAATCTCTCTTCCGTAAAGACGGGTAAATTCTTCATCCGAAATGTCTTTGATCTGTCCACTGAAATATTCCGGCATTTCTTCTTTTTTGTAGCCGCCATTTTCTACAGTTCCCACTACATCCAAAGTATCTTCCAGAAGCATATGTTCAGCGTTCTCACCGATCATGATCTGATAAGTTCCGGATTCAATTTCCCAACTGTCCGTTCTGGTATCATAGAACCGGAAGCTATTATCATCAAATAAAATCTGGACTTCTTTTTCCTCTCCCGGTTCCAGTTCCACTCGCTTGAAACCTTTCAGCTCGCGGACCGGACGGAAAATGGTATCGGATTGCTTTCCTACATAAAGTTGTGTGATCTCAGTTCCTGCCACATTTCCTGTATTCTTAACAATAAATTTCACGCCTTCGGAAGATACCTTCAGATCCTTATACTCAAAATTCGTGTAGCTGAGTCCAAATCCAAATGGAAACCGTGTCATTTTTCCAACCGTTGTATAATAACGGTATCCCACATAAAGGGATTCTCTGTATTCACTGCTCCGTTCCTTGCTCGGATAATAAGCATATGCCGGCGTATCTTTGTAATGAAGCGGATAAGTCTCATTCAGCTTTCCGGACGGATTTACCTTACCTGTCAGCACATTCATCATCGCAGAGGCGCCTGCCTGTCCACCCAGATATCCATGTACGATTCCTTTTACATATGAGTACCATGGCATTTCAATTGCAGATCCTGCGGAAAGAACAACAATTACATTAGAATTGACCGTCGTTATTTCATCCAGAAGCGTATCCTGCGCATATGGCATATCCATATGGGTACGGTCAAGTCCTTCCGATTCACTGATCTCATCCAATCCACCGAAGAAGAGAACCACATCTGCCTTTCTTGCCGCTTCAATTGCTGCTTTCATCAGCTTTTTATTCGGTTTCCTATTACGGATATACCCCTGCTCGTAAGCAATGACATCCACGCCGCTCTCACCGATCACGTCCATGATTGCCTCCGGCTGTTTGGTCGGATTCACAAGGGAAGAACCTGCTCCCTGATATCTTGGTGTCTTTGCAAAATCTCCGATCACGGCAACTTTTGTCCCCGGTTTTAATGGAAGGATCTGATCCTCATTTTTCAGAAGAACAATGCTTTCCTCCGCTGCTTTTCTTGCGAGCTTATGATGTGCTTCTATATCAAACTGCTTTCCTTTTGCATCCTCAGTTGCCTGATGGGTTGCAAAGATTACATTTAACAGCTCATCCAGTCTCTGGTCCAGCACAGATTCTTCCAGATCTCCGTTCTCCACTGCACGGATAATGTCACGCATACCGGATTTCCCGGTTCCCGGCATTTCCAGATGACTTCCGTTCTTTACACCCAGCGCATGATCGTTGCTTCCACCCCAGTCAGAAACTACAAAGCCATCAAATCCCCATTCATCCACAAGGATTTCCTGTAGCATATGGCTGTTTTCATTTGCATAAATACCATTCACTTCATTATAAGAAGACATGATCGATTTTGATTTTCCTTCTTTGACTGCAATCTCAAATCCGGTGGTATAGATTTCACGGAATGTTCTTTCATCAACTACAGAATTATTCGCCATACGGCGAAGCTCCTGGCTGTTTGCCGCAAAGTGCTTTGGACATGCGGCGATTCCTTTACTCTGGATTCCACGCACATAGGCTGCTGCCATCTTTCCTGCGTGATACGGATCCTCTGAAAAATATTCAAAGTTTCTTCCGCACAGTGGACTTCTCTTGATATTCAGTCCCGGTCCAAGGATCACATTGACTCCCATGGTAACTGCTTCTTCCGCAAGTGCCTCTCCGATTTCTTCTCCAAGTGCCTCATCCCAGCTGTTTGCAACGCCTGCTGCCGTCGGGAAACAGGTCGCCGGAAGGCTGGCGTTTAATCCAAGATGATCCCCTGCTCCTGCCTGTCTTCTCAGCCCGTGAGGCCCGTCTGACATTGTCATCGATGGAATTCCATATTTTTCAAAATCTACCGTCTCCCATGTATTTTTACCTGACATCATCCGTGCTTTTTCTGCTAATGTCATTTGTTTTATGATATTCTCATACTTCATTTTCATTTTGAAACCACCTTATTTATTCTATCTCTGTTTCTTTTCCTGCTGAAAATAGCATAACACAGAAAGCAGACTGTAAAAGCCTGCTTGCATAAATGGTTGAAAATTCTTCACGAACTGCATTTTTAATTACATTTTTCAGTTATAACTTTTTTATATTTTGCTTTACTGCGCAGTTGAAAAATGATAATATTTATCAACATAATACATTTAACCGGGAAGCCGGGGGACGTCCTGCACCCGCTCCGAGCCTGTCGGAGGTGGTGCTAATGAGTACATATGAAGAATTACAACTCATCGTATCCGTTGCGGTACTTATTGTTGCAATACTTAATTATACACATAAAAAGTAGCCGTCCTAAACTTTTGGCGAGTTGACGACTACTTTCTAAACTAGATTATTTTCGCCGGAGTGGGTAAATTGCGGTTACCTTCCGACTTTCCTGTTAAGTGTATTATAAAGCACATATATAAATTTGTCAAATACACAAAAATAGTGCAATAGCAATGCTACTACACTATACACTAAAGTGGAGAATACGAGATTCGAACTCGTGACCTCCTGCTTGCAAGGCAGGCGCTCTCCCAACTGAGCTAATCCCCCATATGACGTTTGCGACTTAATTAAAATATCACAAACGTCCATCTTTGTCAACTGTATCTGCTGATTTTATAACAGCTGTATCATTTCTACAGCTGTGTTTATTTTGCTCAAATATTCTCTACTATTTCTTTTCCGTATTTTTATACGCCGTCTCATAGAACACTTCCTGTGAATCCAGCTTTTCTTCATTGATATCACGATCTACATAATCGCCGTCTGCAGTCAGTTCTTTTCCTTTTTCGTCATCCTTCATCATCGTATCAAACATTTCATCCAGTCGTGCACGCAGTGTATCATCCAGAACCGGAGCTGCAACCTCCACACGTCGGAGCGTATTTCTCGTCATATAATCAGCCGATGCAATATACACTTTTTCTCTGTCCGGCGTTCCGAAACGATAAATACGGGAATGCTCCAGAAATCTTCCGACAATGCTGATTACTTTAATATTTTCTGTGTATCCTTTGATACCAGGAATCATACAGCAGATTCCACGGACGATCATTTCAATCTTCACACCTACCTGTGATGCTTCCACAAGCTTCTCAATGATCACTTTATCAGTCAGTGAATTGATCTTGATTCCGACATACGCATCTTTCCCGTTCTTTGCGTGACGTATTTCCTCATCGATCATATCGAGTACTTTATTCTGGAGACATTTCGGTGCAACCAGCAGGATGTGCGTTTCCTCTATCGTCTCACCGCGCAGCAGACATGCAAATACTTCTGCCGCTTCTTTTCCGATTTCCTGCTTTGCTGTGATCAGTGACAGGTCTGTATATAAAGTAGAAGTCTTTTCATTATAGTTACCGGTTCCGATCTGAGTAATATATTCCAGACCTTTATCTGTCTTTCTGGTGATCAGGCAAAGTTTTGAATGTACCTTGAATCCATTCAGACCATAAATTACACGGCATCCGGCTTCTTCCAGCTTTCTGGAATATTCAATGTTACTTTCTTCATCAAATCTTGCACGGAGTTCAACCAGTACCACCACTTCTTTGCCATTTTCCGCTGCCTCAACCAAAGCATCTACGATCTGGCTTCGAACTGCCAGACGGTACAAGGTCATCTTGATGGACACTACAGAATCGTCTCTTGCCGCTTCATAAAGCAGGTTGGTAAATGATTTAATATTTTCAAATGGATAAGATAACAGAACATCTTTCTGCTCAATCTGTGCGATCAGACTTTCTTTTTCTTTCAGCTGCGGTGTCATTCGCGGACTCCTCTTCTGATAGAACAGCTTTTCCTTTTCTGCTCCTTGCATTCTCAGATAATTCTGGATTGCAAATACAAATGATAAATCAAGTGGTACTCTCGACATAAATACGTGGTTTTTATCCATATGAATATATTTGCAGATCTCTGCGATCAGCTTTTTGTTGATCTTTCTGGAGAATTCCATGCGGACAGGATTCATACGTTTTCTCTGCTTTACCAGATTTTCCATGGCATCTCTGTAATCCATATCTTCATCATAAATGGTTTCTGTATCAATATCCGCATTTCTCGTAATTCTCAGGAGAGATTTTTCTTTGATTTCATATTTTTTAAATAATTTCGGCAAAAAATGAAGAATCAGTTCTTCCGAGAGCATAAAGGTTCCCGGTCTGGTCGGAATGTCGATCAGACGCTTAAATACATTGTTACTGCACGGAATGATCGCAGTTTTTGTCTTTCCACCCTTCGTTGCAAGCAGTGCAACCGCATAGATCTCTTTATTCTGTAAGAATGGAAACGGCTGCTGTTTGCTGATGATATTTGCAGACAGATATGGCGCAATTTCATTATCAAAGTAAGTTTCCAGTAATTCCCCTTCTTTTCCTGAAAGCTTGTTGAAATTGATAATCCGGATTCCCTGCGGCTCTAGTTCTCCCATTAACTGCTCGTAAATAACTGCTTTCTTTATATCAAGCTCTCTTGTTGCATCAATGATCGCTTTTACCTGCTCTTTGCTGGTCATATTGGTTTTATTCTCACGGACTACTTCCGATGATTCCATCTGATCCATCAGTGTACCTACCCGCACCATATAAAATTCATCCAGATTAGATTGATAAATAGACGCAAAAGTAAGTCGTTCTGCCAAAGGTACTCTCGGATTCCCTGCTTCATTTAATACTCTCTCATTAAATTTTAACCATGACAGTTCCCTGTTCATCATATATGGTTCTGGTTTTAACTGCTTCTTTTTCATTTGTCTACTTATCTCCTTTTGCTAATTTGAATATTTTATAGCTACGCTTAAGAATTAATTATACATCTGAATACGCTTTCATATCTACCTTCTTAAAGAACTGTTTTTGTAAAATTCATGTAAAATGATGCTTATACCAACTGACTTCCATATAATTCCCGGTCGGTAATCTTTGGTCATCTTCATTTCAATACTTTGCGATATCCCAAATATCCTGAAATCACACCGAACAGAATTCCTCCAAGAACATCTGTCGGATAGTGTACATACAGATATAACCTCGATATTGCGATCAGACATGCCAGCACAAGCGCAAATTTCCAAAGCTTCTTTTCACCTGCCAGGTACAAAGCTGTTACCGAAGCAAACGAAGCTGCCGTATGTCCGGACGGAAAAGAATAATCATGAAGCTTTGCTACCAGAAGGTGTACACCTGTATTCACATCATATGGTCTTGTCCGTGCTACAAGATTTTTCAAGACAATATTGCAAAGTAATACATCTACTACTAAAGCAATCACCATAACCGCACCGCTTTTTCTCGTTTTAGGAATCAGAAGCAATACTATGCTCAACACAATCCATATAATTCCTGCATCCCCAAGTCTTGTGATAAATACCATGATTTTATCCAGAAAAGGCGTATGCAACGTCTGGATCCAATCCAAAATATTTAATTCAATGTTCATAAATTTCCTCCTGCTTTCTTCATCAGTATTTTTACTTTTCTATAGAATAACATAGATTACAGTTTATATGAATTTTTAGAATTACAAATTTTTTACAAACAATCTTTTGAAAAATGACGGTTACACAGGGCGTAACTTCAACCGTCCCGGATTTCAGGAAATGCTTGCAGAAGCCGAAGCCTGGAAAATCGGCACAATTATCGTCAAGGATATGAGCCGTTTCTGCAGAAATTATCTTGAGGTCGGCTTTTATACTGAAATTCTGTTCCCCAAGAAGCAGATACGCTTTATTGCAATCAATAACAGCGTGAGAGCAATGCTGCGCATAGAGCCAAAACCAAGGCGGAACGCTGGGCGGCGAATGACGGTCATAAGTACCCGAAGCGTATCTGCGAACAGTGCGGCAAAGAGTTTTATCCGAGCAGCACAAGGCAGAGGTTTTGCAACACCGACTGTACAAAATTCCATCAGCAGACAGAAGCATTGTTTTCTCGGCTGGTAAAGCAGCTTTCCGCTTTGAGGGCGTAACGGAAGCCCTCAAAGCGGAAAATCAAATGCTGTGGGTACAGAGAATGAACAACATCCGTAGCGCTGCTATGGAAATCGTTTCGAGTGAGCTTATATACTGTTAATACTAAGTAAGAAAAGTCGCTGTCAACAGACGGCGGCTTTTCCTTTTCGGGTAGTATTCAAGAAGTCATAAAGTTCTGTGAGTAATGGAAGAAGCCAGCGTTTGCGGAAATGTCACAATTTACGGAGGTAAAGTTTCAAATACCACTTTCCTTTTTGTTCTTGACATGATATTATTGGTATATATACTAAACCATTTGAAGAGAGGTGATATATTTGCGAAGAGACAGCAGTGAAACAAAGAGGAAAATACTGACCGTATGCGTCCGTCTCTTTCTGGAACAGGGGTATAAAAACACCTCTGTCAGTCAGATTGTGGATGAAGCAGGCGTGGCAAGGGGAAGCTATTTGAATCTGTTTCCTACCAAGGACAGAATTTTGCTGGAATTGACCGAAACGATGTTCGGCGGACAGTTCGGCGTGGCAAGAAGCATTGCAGACAGCAAGCTGCCGCCGGTTTACGCCTATGCGGTGGAAACGGCGATCCAGCTGACTCTGACCGAGCTGAACGAGAACCTGCGAGAAATCTACATTGAAGCCTATTCCCTGCCCGAAACATCGGAGTATATCTACCTGCATACCACGGCAGAGCTGAAGCAGATTTTTGGTGAAAATTTCCCCGATGATACCGAGAGCGACTTTTACGAGATGGAAATCGGCACGGCGGGACTGATGCGCAGCTATATGGCGAGAAAATGCGATATTCATTTTCCGTTGGAACGCAAGCTCAGCCGCTTTTTGACGGCGGCGATGCGGGTGTATCGTGTACCGGAGGAAGAACAGGCAAAGGTGCTTGCCTTTATTCAGTCATTAGATATTAAGGCAATCGCCACAGAGGTTATGTATAAGCTGTTTGCCATGTTGGAAATGAAATACGATTTTAAGCTGTCAAAGAACGGCGAAATGGAGGAAACAAGATGAAGAAACGATTATTCAGTATCCTGCTTGCTCTGTGCATGGTGCTCTGCCTTGTGCCGACTACGGCATTTGCCGAGAGCGAGACGGAAGAACCGCCTGTATGCACCTGTGAAACAGCCTGCACGGCGGAAGCAATGAACGCAGATTGTCCCATCTGCGGCGCAGAGGGCGCTTTGCCGGAAAACTGCGAATGCAGCGAGCCCATTGAGAACGCAGAGCCGGAAGGCGAAGAGAACGAAGGACAGCCGGAGGGGGAAGTGTCCGACCCCCAGCCGGAGACAGCCTTGACGGCGTTAATTGGCGGGAGCGAGACGGCAACAGAAGTCAGCACCGCGGATGAGCTGACTGCGGCTATTGCTGATGTTAAATTCGACACCGTCAAGCTGGCGGCAAACATTAGCATCAGCAGTTCCCTGACCGTCAACCGCCCTGATGTCACGCTGGATTTGAACGACTATACTTTGACATCCGGTGATACGGAGTGCGATATATTCAGCGTGCGTGAAAACGGAAATCTGACGGTAATGGACAGCGGTACCGGCGGTAAAATTGACGGACAAAATAAAAACTGTGGCTTCTGTATCTACGGTGGTGTCCTGACCTTAAAAAGCGGCACCATCATAAACTGCATGACTGACGGTGACGGCGGTGCTGTGGATATCTCAGACGGCGGCAAATTTGAGATGAGCGGCGGCGCTATTACGAATTGCAAAGCCAGTGATGACAGTGGTGCGGTGGATATCGGTGATGGCTGCACTTTTATTATGAACAGTGGCACCATCAGCGGCTGCAGAGCGGATGACGATGCCGGTGCGATCTTTATCAAGGGAAATGCTTCCTTTTTAATGAACGGCGGAACGATTGAAAATTGTTCTGCCGGCAACTACGGCGGTGCGGTGAAGATACGCAACACCAGCAGATTCACCATGAATGGCGGCACCATCTCCAGCTGCACTGCCCAGCAAGGCGGCGGTGTATATGTAGACGGTAGCAGCACCTTCACCATGAATGACGGCAGCATCGCGAGCTGCACGGCGGTGAATGGCGGCAACAGTGTGTTTGTCGTCAAACCCAGTGCCAGTTTTACCATGACCGGCGGCACGGTGGATGGCAGCATTGCGCTGCCCTACAAGGTCGGCAATAACACCGTTTACATGGACGGCCTTGGCACCGCAGCTTATCCCTATCAAATCAGCACCGCCGACCAGCTGAAGCTGTTCCGGGATATTGTCAACGGTGCGGGCGGCCAGACGCAGAACCGTGGCGCGTATGCTTTGCTGACTGCGGACATTGATTTGAATAACGAACCGTGGACGCCCATCGGTCCGGACAGAGACAGTGCCTATACCGGTACCTTTGACGGGCAGGGACACACCGTCAAGAATCTGAGTGTAACCGTCAATGTCCAGCCCGGTCGCGCCGGTCTGTTCGGTTGCGTAAAAGACGGCACCATCCGGAAACTGACGGTGGCAGGCTCGGTGTCATGTACTGCTAACCAGGGGTGGTGTGGCGGCATTGCGGGCTACGCTATGGACGAAACCATCGAAAACTGCGCCAGCCTCTGCACGGTCTCCTGCACAGGCATAGATGCCAGAGTCGGTGGAATTGTCGGATTGGTCGACTATAATAGTCGTACGCTAATAATCCGCGATTGCTATAACATCGGAAAAATCACCGGCAGAAGCGACAACGGCAGTGGCGACGCCGGAGGTATCTGCGGATTTTATATGAACGGAAAGATTTCCAACTGCTATAATGTCGGCGAAATCACTGGTAGCGGATATGTTAGTAAAATCGCAGTCTCCGCCTATAATGATAGCAGACCCACCAACTGCTACTATCTGAGCGACACGGACACAGATCTCAATGAAACCGCCAAAACCGCCGCGGAATTTGCCAACGGTGACGTGCTGGATGAGCTTAAGGCTGGCCGCAACGATTCTCCATGGGACAGCTGCCAGTATGTGGCTGCGGCAAAAATAACCCTGCCCGTGTTCAAGGGACAGGGCGATGCTCATGAGCACAACGGTAACTGGACATCGAACGGCGACGGCACCCACAGCCGCCACTGCACCTGCAATGTCGTGGAAACACAAAACTGCTCCGGCGGCACGGCCACCTGCACCGAAAAAGCAAAATGCGCAGTTTGCGGTGCGGAATATGGCGATGTTCTGGGACATGATTTTACTACCAGTTGGACACATGATGATAACGAGCACTGGAAGCAGTGTTCCCGTTGCGATGAAAAGGATGACGTAGGCCCTCATACTTGGAACAGCGGTACGGTAACAACAGCGCCTACCTGCACAAAAGCGGGTGAAAAGACATATAGCTGCAACAAGTGCGACGCAACAAAAATAGAGCCGATTCCAGCCACGGGCCATAGCTGGAAGTCCGATTGGACGTCCGATGCAACGCATCACTGGCATGAATGCACCAATAAAAACTGCGATGTGACGGATAACGCGGGAAAGAAAGGCTACGCGGAGCACTCCGGCGGCAAAGCGACCTGCACCCAAAATGCCGTCTGTGAGTTTTGCAAGGCTGAGTATGGCGAAAAGCTGCCCCACGACTTCACGGCGGAGACCGTGGATGCAAAGTACCTGAAATCCGCCGCCACCTGCACGGAAAAGGCAGTCTACTACAAGTCCTGCGCAGTCTGCGGTCTGAGCTCCGAGGGCACGGCGGATGAGGCGACCTTCTTCTCCGGCAATGCGCTGGACCACAACTGGGGCGCTTGGACGCAGAACAGCGATGAAAAGACCCACACCCGAATCTGTAAGCGTGACACCAGCCATACGGAAACCGAGAATTGCATCGATGCAAACAAAGACCACAAATGTGATATCTGCGATTATATAATCAGCGAGTGTGCAGACGATAACAAAGACCACAAGTGTGATTATTGCGGCAAGAAGCTGACTGAGCACACCGGCGGGAAAGCGACCTGCAAGGACAAGGCAAAGTGCGAAGTCTGCGGTGCGGAATACGGTGAGCTTGATGCGAAGAACCACACCGACTTAAAGCACTTCCCGGCAACTGCGGCGGCCAAGACCACCGAGGGCAATATCGAGTACTGGTACTGCGAAGGCTGCGGTAAATATTACAGCGACAAGGACGGTACAAAGGAAATCAAAAAAGCCGACACCGTAACGGCGAAGCTGAAGGACGATTCCAAATCTCCGCAGACCGGCGATACAAGCAACCTTGCTTTGTGGATTGCCTTGCTGTTTGTCAGCGGCGGTGCAGCCATTGGTACAACGGTTGTCAGCAGAAAGAAAAAGTACAACAGATAATTGAATAGCGTTCCATTGCTCATATCGAAAGAAAACGCCCAAAATCGCCCCGAAACCATACAACGGGAAACGGTTTTGGGCGTTTCTGCGTTTCGGGAGCAAATCGGCAATTAGGCAGCACAAAGGAGGTGTCCTCTATGCCCCGTATGCCGAAATACCTCAAGGAAGAATGGGCGTTCTTTCTTGATGAGCGTGGCAGGAAGAAATATAGTAAGTGAATTTTGATGCCAAAAAAGAAACTCAATCTATTTGCCAGTAAATGCAATTATCACCGCCTCATAAGGACGCAATATATTTCCTTCTCTGCCGTCCTCATAATTCT
>ERZ773144.786-NODE-786-length-31300-cov-5.887182_pt1 | contig 31300 bp, 29 predicted proteins | sample MGYA00580849_ERZ773144 | MGnify/ENA primary metagenome ERZ773144 (study PRJEB29015, sample SAMEA2737861) | human gut metagenome | biome: human gut; feature: human-associated habitat; material: faeces | place: China | collected 2012 ...
AAAGTAGTTTTTTTTAAGATTGAAAGGGGGGATAAAATAATGTATAATTAATAAGATATGGGAAAAAATTTATGTAAATAAATATAGAATGAAATTGTGAGGCATGGTTATGGATATAGATTATTTTAAAAAATTGTCACCTTCAAGAAAACTGATATTAGGATTTTTATTTGCAATACTATTAGGAACATTTATTTTAATGATGCCTTTTTCACTTAGAGAGGGAGAAAAATTGAATTTTTTATCTTCTTTATTTACAATTGTATCAGCAGTATGTGTAACAGGATTAACAGTAGTAGATGTAAGTAAAGTATTCAGTCCAGCAGGGGATCTGGTAATAATATTTTTTATTCAGCTAGGTGGATTGGGAGTAATGACATTCTCATCAATTCTATTTCTGGCAATGGGAAAGAGAATGACATTTTATGAGAGAGAACTTTTAAAAGAAGAAAGAAATGCAGACAGTAGTGGAGAAATTTCAAGTTTTATAAAGAAACTTCTTCTTACAGTTTTTGTTATAGAAAGCATTGGGGCAATTATTCTTACATGGGAATTTGCTAAAGAAATGCCGATAAATAAAGCCGTATTTTATGGAATATTTCATTCAATTTCAGCATTTTGTAATGCTGGATTTGCTCTTTTTTCCAATAATTTGGAAGCATATAAAGCTAATCCGATTATAAATCTAACTATAGGGTATTTAATAACTCTTGGAGGAATAGGATTTGCTGTAATTACTTCTGTTATTATGGTCATAAGAAGAGGAATAGATAGATTTAATCTAACATCAAAAGTTGCTATTATAATATCTGTAATTTTGACTTTTGGAGGTATGATTTTATTCTTTATATTAGAATATTCAAATCCAGCAACTTTAGGGGATTTAAATTTTATTCAGAAAATACTGGCTTCATATTTTCAGAGTGTTACATTAAGAACAGCAGGTTTTAATACAATTCCATTAGGAGAACTTAGAAATTCAACTATTTTTATGTGTTGTATTTTAATGTTTATAGGAGCTTCACCGGGATCAACAGGAGGAGGAATAAAAACAACAACTTTTGGAGTGATATTATTTTATGTTATAGGAATAGTAAAAAAGAAAGAAAATGTGGAAATATTTAATAGAAGACTTGATTGGGAAATAATGAATAGAGCGCTGGCAATATTGGTTCTTGCACTAACATATGTAAGTGCTGTGATAATGCTTATGCTTATAGCAGAAAGCTTTAGTCCTGAAGAGATAGTATTTGAAGTTATATCAGCTTTTGGAACGGTAGGATTGACTCTGGGAATAACTCCAGATCTTACAACATTTTCTAAACTTCTTTTAATATTTACCATGTTTGTAGGAAGATTAGGTCCAATGACATTTGCTTTAGCTATTGGAGAAACAAAGAAAAAAGCTTTATCTAAATATCCAAAAGAAAATATTTTAGTTGGATAATTAATAATTAAATAAATGGAGGAAATAATGAAACAGTATTTAGTTATAGGACTTGGAAGATTTGGGACAAGTGTAGCACAAACTTTATATGAATCTAATGAAGAAGTTCTTGCTTTAGATATAGATGAGGAACTTGTACAGGAAGCTATAAACAGCAATATTGTAGATAATGCTGTTGTAATGGATGCAACTGATGTTAAAAGTTTAAAAGAATTAGGTGTAAGCAACTATGATATAGCTTTTGTATGTACTGGTGATATTGAGCCAAGTATAATGATAACTCTTAATTTAAAAGAACTTGGAATAGAAAAGATAATAGCTAAAGCTGTGAGTAAAAGTCATGGAAAAGTTTTGGCTAAAATAGGAGCAACAAAAGTTATTTATCCAGAAGAATATATGGGAAGAAGAGTAGCACAATTGGCTATGGAACCTAATATGATAGAACATTTAAGATTTTCTTCTGAATTTTTATTGTTGGAAGTAAAAGCTCCATCTGTTTTCTGGGGGAAAACTATGGTAGAATTAGATATCAGAAAAAAATATAATGTAAACGTAGTTGGAATAAAAAAAGAAGATCAATCATTTAAACCAAATCTTTCAGCAGATACTCTAATAGAAAAGGGAGATGTTTTATTAGTCATAACAGATAATAAAACTGCTGATTATTTAGAAAACTTAAAATAATTTAATTTATATATTGTAGGAGGAACAAATGCAAAATTTTGATGTCATTGTGGTAGGTGCAGGACATGCAGGATGTGAAGCTGCTTTAGCTGCTGCCCGAATGGGAGCTCAAACAGCTATTTTTACTATAACTTTAGATAATATAGGAGTGATGTCATGTAATCCTTCTCTTGGAGGGCCAGCAAAATCTCATCTTATTAGAGAAATAGATGCTCTAGGTGGAGAGATGGGAAGAAATATTGATAAAACATATATACAGATAAGAATACTTAATACTAAAAAAGGACCTGCTGTGAGGTCTTTAAGAGCTCAGGCAGATAAAGTAAGATACAGTAAAGAAATGAAAAAAACTATTGAGAATTGTGATAATTTAAGTGCTATTCAGGGAATGGTAACAGAGATTATAGTTGAAAATGGAAAAGTTATTGGAATAAAAACCAGAGAAGGAGTAGAATATAGAGCAAAGTTTGTAATAATAGCCACTGGAACTTTTTTGAGAGGACTTATTCACATTGGAGATAAACATTTCAGTGGAGGGAGAATGGGAGAACTTTCTTCAGATGATTTACCAATATCATTAGAAAAAGCAGGACTGAAGCTGGCTAGATTTAAAACTGGAACACCATCAAGAATAGATGCAAGAACAGTAGATTTTTCAAAAATTGAAGAACAACCTGGTGAAACTGAAGATATCTTAAAGTTTTCTACAAGAACACCTGATGAAGAATTAAAAGGAAGAAAGCAGATATCATGTTATATTGCCCATACAAATGAAATTGTACATGAAATAATAAAAAATAATAGAGAAAGATCTCCGTTATTTAATGGAACTATACATGGAACTGGACCAAGATACTGCCCGTCTATTGAAGATAAAGTTTTTAGATACGGAGATAAAAATCAACATCATCTTTTTCTTGAAAGAGAAGGTTATGAAACTACAGAAATATATTTAGGAGGACTTTCATCTTCACTTCCAACAGATGTGCAGGATGGAATGGTGAAAAATATATCTGGACTTGAAAATGCTCATATTATGAGATATGCATATGCTATAGAATATGATTATGTTCCCCCCCAAGAAATAAAATACACGCTTGAAAGCAAAACTGTAGAAAATCTATTTTTGGCAGGGCAGATAAATGGAACTTCTGGTTATGAAGAAGCTGGTGCACAAGGACTTTTAGCTGGAATAAATGCTGTAAGAAAATTACAGAGAAAAGAGCCTGTAATACTTGATAGGGCAGATTCATATATGGGTACACTTGTAGATGATTTGGTATCAAAAGGAACTAATGAGCCATATAGAATGTTTACAGCAAGAAGTGAATACAGATTGGCTCTGAGAGAAGATAATGCAGATTTAAGACTGTCAAAAATTGGATATGAAATTGGACTTTTACCAGAAGAAGAATACTTGAGAGTGGTGCAAAAAGGCAAGGATGTAGAAATAATAAAGGCAAAACTGAAAGAAAATTATGTAGGTCCTAGCAATCCAAGAGTAAATGAAGTCTTAAGAAGATGTGGAGAGGCTGAACTAAAAGATGGAACAACATATTTTGAACTTTTAAGAAGACCAGATGTAAAATACTCTGATATAAAATATATAGCTGAACTTTCTGATTTAGAGCTTGGAGATTATTCCAAGGATACTGAATATCAGGTAGAAGTACAAGTAAAGTATTCTGGATATATAGAAAGATCAATGAAAATGATAGAAAAGCATAAAAGTTTGGAAAATAAAAAACTTCCTGAAGATTTAGATTATGATTCTTTAGAAAACATACCTAAAGAGGCAAAAGATAAGCTTAAAGCTGTAAGACCATATAATATAGGCCAGGCTTCAAGAATATCAGGAGTTTCACCAGCAGATATTCAAGTATTGTTAATATATTTAAAAGCGAGAGGTAACTAATCATGAGAGAATTCCTATTAGAGGGAATAAAAAAATTAAATATTGAATATACAGATAAAAAAGTAGATAATCTTATAAAATATTTAGAACTGTTAATAGAATATAATTCGCATACTAATCTTACAGCTTTGAGAGATGAGAAGAGTATAGTTGAAAAACATTTTTTAGATTCTCTTTTACTTCAAAATCTTATAAAAAAAGAATTTAAAAAAGCTATAGATATTGGAACAGGAGCAGGATTCCCTGGGATGGTACTGGCAATATTTAATCCAGATATAGAATTTACATTAATGGATTCTATTGGAAAGAAGACTAAATTTCTTGAATTAGTAAAAGAAGAGCTTGAACTGAATAATGTCAATGTAGTAACTTCCAGAGCAGAAGATTATATAAATGATGAAAATAGAGAAACATATGATCTAGGATTATGCAGAGGAGTGTCAAAACTTGGAACTATTCTTGAATATATAATCCCTTTTCTAAAGATAAATGGTGAGTTTTTGTCACAAAAAATGGAAGGAACTGGAGAAGAGACTGAAGCTGAAAATGCTTTAAATACACTTAAAAGCAAAATAATTGAAATATATAATTTACAGCTGCCTTTTTCTAAAGATTCAAGAGTGGTTATAAAAATAGAAAAAACTGCCTCTAATGATAAAAAATATCCAAGAAGAGCAGGAATACCGTTAAAGAGACCTCTATAAAATACAGGAGGAGGAAATGAAAGAATTTTACAATAATAATAAGAAAAAAATCATAACTGGACTTTCCCTCCTTTTAATTTTGGCAGGAGGATATTGGTCGGTGAGATATCATCTGTCAAAAACAGTTGAAATAATACTCCAAATAGCATTAGGACCTAAAATTTCTAGTAGTTCAATAGAGTTTAAAAGGTATGGACTAATAGAAATAAAAGATCTCAAATTAATAAATAATAAAAAGACAATTATAGATGCTCCAAAAGTTGAATTATTATACTCAAAAGAGTCACTAAAAAAATTGAGAATAGAAGAGATAATAATATATGATGGAATAGCTAACATAATACGAGAAAAAAATGGAGATATAAATATAGTTGCAGCATTTACTGGAGAAAGCAAAGAAGGAAAGAATGATACAGAAGCAGAAGAAAAAGAATATAAACCAGGAATAGGTGTGCCTATAGATAGAATAACTGCTATAAATGCTACAACTAATTATACAGATCTTTCATATACGAATCCTATACAGGAAACTGCTTATGGAACAAATGGATTTCTCACTTTCAGTAAAGAAAAAGGAATTAATCTGATATTTAAAGGCAAAAATGAAGAACAGTTATATACTTTTGCTTTAAATACAAGTAAAGAGCCGTATGATATAAATATAAAACTTGAAGACATAGCTGTAAAAACAGAATTACTTCAATATGCTTATGATGGAGATGAGGTATCATACAAAGGTGGAGTATTAAATCTGGATCTTTCAATTTCACCTAAAGGTTTATTTGGAAATGCAGATTTTAAAGATGTTACAGTAAGATATAAAGAATTGGATACTGATGTAAAAGTATCTGAAGGAACAGTGGATTTTCAAGGTAAAACTGTAATAGTAAAAGCTGATTATGAAGTGTTTGATACAAAAGAAAAATTTTTTTTAGTGTATGCTGATGATGAGTTGAATATAGATTTTGCTGCTAAAAATGTAACATATCCTCAAATACAAAAATATTCTCTAGTAAAAGATCTTAATCTGCCTTTAGAGAATTTGATTGTAAATGATGTGAAATTTAATCTTAATCTTAATCCAGAAAGAGAGTTTAAAGTTACAATAGATTTTTTAAGTAAGGATTTTATTTTAAATAATTTAGAACTTAGAAATACTAATGGAAAATTTCTTTATGATAGTAAAGGGATACATATAAAGGATTTAAATACAGATTTTTCATTCTGGAACAAAGAAAGAAAAGAAGAACTTTTTAAAAAGAAAATAGTATTATCACTTGATTACTTTGAAGATGAAGGTGCTTTAACATTTGATATAAGTGGAAATGATTCAATAAACAATTATATACCAAATATTGATGGAGTATTTAATTTTGAAACAAAAAATAAAAATTTTAATTTTAATTTTCTGTCAAATATTATTAAATTAAGAGGAAGATATTATTCAAATATAGAAAAAATAAATCTTTACAGAGCAGGGAAATTTTCACTTGATTATGATTTAAAAAATAAAAATCTTGAAAGAGGAAGTGGAGTAATAGATTTTAATCTGTATAATCTTAGATTTGCTCTTGATTTTATAGCAGAAAATAACAAAATAATGATAGATAGTCTTACTGCTCATGATAAAAATGAGGATAAAATAACTTTTAATCTTACTGGAGAAACTGATATAAGTAAAATGTCTTATGATTTAAAATTTGATGCTGAAGAATTAAATGTAGAGAGAAATGTTTTGAATGAAGACGCCCTTTTAAATGCTTCTCTTAATGGGCATATATCAGGAGAAAATGGAAGCATAAATGCTTCAGTAGATGTTAAATCTCTGACTTTTAAATATCTAGCTGAAATTAAAGATATTGCTGGGAAGTTTGAATTTAAAAAAGATGAAAAAATCTTTGGAGACTTTAAAGGCAGCATAGGCCAAGTAAGATATAATGATTATGACCTTAATGGATTTATTTTTGCAATGAGAATAAAGGATGATAAATTTGAAATAAGAGATTTTAGAAATGGGATAGTAGATATAAACGGAAATATAAACCTGAAAAATTTAGCTTCAAATATCAATTTTTCTGTAAAAGATTTAGACTTTGAAAAATTTAATATAGAATATCCTAAATTCTATATTAATGATGTAAAAGGGAAAATAAATGGAAAGATAAATGATCCCAAAATAGATGTAAAAATAAATGACATAAAACTGGATATTGGAGATGAAAAAAAAGATATCCTTGTTCATGGAGAAATAAATTATTATAAATCACTTATAAAGGCAAATAAAATTTATCTTAACAGCAATATTTTTAATGGAAAATATAATTTGAAAAATAAAAAATATAATGCCATTTTAAACATAATAGAGGATGATCCATCTGAATATTATTTAGATACAAATTTAAAATATAGAGTAATTGGAACTTTGAAAGTAGATGGTGAAGATAAAAAAATAAACGCCAGATTAAATTCTACAATAGATAAGATATACATGAGAGGAACAAAACTTCCAAATGTATATGTAGAGGGAAGATATAAAACTGATAATATTCCTGATGGAACTATTGAATTAAATAAAATAGTTCTTTCGAATGGGGATATGAAAGATATTCTTCAATTGACAGCAGGCTATAATTTGCAGACAAAAGAAATAAGTGCTGGCATAGACAATCAAGTGGTTAAACTGGATACATTAAAAGAGTATACAAAAGAAGAAATTGTAAATGGAAATCTTATTTTTAATGGAAAACTTTCTGGAAAAGTGGAAGACTTGAAATATGATTTAAAAATAAATAGTAATCTTATTTCAATGAAAGAAATAAATTTTAAAAATTTTTTAATAAAAATAAATGGAAATCTTGATAAAGTATTCTTGGATGAATTTTCGTTTAAGTACCTTGATAACTCCTTTTATTCTAAAGGAGATATAACATTAGAAAATAAAAAATACAACTTTTTAGTAAACTCTTCCAAAATAAATTTAGATTTTTTAAACATTTTTTTAGAAAAATATGGTATAACTAATATAGAAGGAATTGCAGCCTTCAATTTAGATTTGAAAGATGATGGAAACAGTGGGTATTTCAATTTGATGAATTTTGGGATGAAATCTAAAGAATTTTTTATTAATATGGATAACTTTAATAGTACAATCAAACTTGATAAAAAACGTCTTTACATAGAAAATTTCCAAGGAAAATTGAATGATGGGGATACTACTTTAAAAGGATATCTGGAATTGCCAAGTATAACAGATATAGCTGAAAATCCTTATTATATGGAAGATTTAGACTATGATATATCACTTGACACTAAAGGAGTGAACTATAAATACAGTAATTACTTTAGAGTTATGTTTGATACAAAATTTAATATGAAAAATAATAAATTAGCAGGAAATATTAATATCATAGATGGAGAAGTTGAAAATATTCCAAGTAACTCAAAATCATTATTTCAAATAATCAAGAACTTTTTATTTAAATCATCATCATCAATAGTAAATAAAAGTGAAGATCTTGGAAAAGATTTTCAGATTAACACTATTTTTGAAAAATCATTAGAATTAGATGTAACTCTGAAAATAGATAAAGGAATCAAACTTGATATACAGGATGTCAATATATTTGTTGGTGATGTAGAAGGAATTGTTGTAGGAGGAGGAAGACTTTCAGGTAAAAATGGAAAATTTGTTTTCTTGGGAGATGCAGAGATAAAAAATGGTTCATTAGCAATAAATGGAAATACATTTGAATTAGATAAAGCACTTGTAATATTTAATGACAGAAAAGATTATTTTCCTAATGTAAATCCAACTTTAGTTATAGATTCTAGAGTAAAAGTACAGAATGATGAATTAGGAATGAGCATAAATGGAGAACTGGATGCCCTTAGATTTACAATAACATCTAAAAATGGAAGTGCCAGTGGTAATTTGTCATCTTTATTGATAGGAGATGAAGAATTTTCTGACAGTGCCTCAGCAACATTGTTTAAAACTGTAATAGGAAGTCAATTATCACAAACAATATTCAGACCAGTTTCAAATCTTATAAAAAATACTTTGAATATATCAAAATTTAGAATAAAGTCAAATATTTTAACAAGTGAAAATCAGAATCCAAATGCAGAGGATAACAGACTGCGTTTAGGTGCTGTTATAGAAGCAGAAGATAATATTTACAAAGATAAATTATACTGGGTAGCAAGAGGTACCTTATTGGGGGATGATAACGCGGAAAATAATAATGAGAGAAACAGTGGAGCATTTGAGGAATATGACTTTTCAGTAGAATACAGATTTAAACCTGGACAATCTATTGGAATAGGAGCAGGAAAGCTTCCTAGAAAGGCTAAAACTAAGGCCGACGAAAATTCAAAAAATTCTATAAATTATCATATTGACTTCAAATTTGAGAAAAAATATGATACTCTATTAGATATCTTCAGAAAGCAATAAAAAACGGAGGTAAGGATGAGAAAACAATTAATAGTACTAATGGTTTTTCTATTGGGACTTTTCAGTTTTGGTGCTGAATCTAATTACAGCATTAAAAAAGTGGAGGTTATAAACAATAGAGAGATTCCTTTTGAAATCATTTTGGAGAACATGAGATCAAAAGAGGGAGAGAAGTTTGTAACAGATAATATGATTGAAGATTACAAAAGCATCAAAGGGTTAGAATATGTAAATGATGTTTCTATTCAGCCAACAGTTTATGATGGTGGAATAAAGCTGACTGTTGATATAACAGAAAACAGAGATGCAAAATCTATGCTTGAGAAAAAAGGGATTATCCCTTTATCAGAAAGAGGAAAAGTTGATACTTCTTTACTAGTAAATTCAATTGAATTTATTGGAAACCATTATGTAAGCACTAAAGAGCTTATGGATAAAGTTCCAGTAAAAGTTGGAAGTTATTTTTCTAAAAATAAAGTTATAGAAGGACATAAAAATCTAATTGAAAGCGGATACTTCAGAGATGTTATTCCTGACGCTGTTAAAAGTGGAAAAGGGGTAAAAGTAATATATGAAGTTATGGAAAACCCTATTCTTAATGGTGTAAATATCATAGGAAATACTGTTTATACAACAGAAGATCTTATGAAAGTTATACAAACTGAACCTGGTAAAATATTTAATATTAATACTATCAGAGAAGACAGAGATAGAATTTTAAAAAAATATCAGGATGATGGTTATACACTTACTGATGTTACAGATATAGGAATCAATGGAAATCTGGAGCTTGAAATTTATTTAAGTGAAGGAACAATAAGAGATATACAGTTCAAAAAAATGGTAACAAAACAAAAAGGTGCCAGAAGAAAACCTACAGATGATGTTTTAAAAACTAAAACATATGTAATAGAAAGAGAACTTGAATTTTCTAAAGATGAAATATTTAATTCAAATAAATATGATGAAACTGTAAAAAATCTAATGAGATTAGGACATTTTAAAAATGTTAAATATGAATCTAGAGATATTCCTGGAGATCCAGATGGAAAAACTATAGTGCTTCTTCTTGATGAAGAAAGAACTGCTATACTTCAAGGAGCAATATCTTATGGTTCTGAAATAGGATTATTAGGAACTATCTCAATAAAAGATACTAACTGGAAAGGTAAAGGACAAGAACTTGGATTTACATTTGAAAAATCAGATGAAGATTATACAAGTTTCTCAATTAATTTCTATGATCCTTGGATTAAAGATACAGATAGAATTTCATGGGGATGGAGCTTATACAAAAATAGCTATGAAGATGATGATAGTAAGTTATTCCATGAAATAGATACTATTGGAGCTAAATTCAACATAGGTAAAGGACTTACTAAAAATGTAAGATTGAGTCTTGGAACTAAATTTGAATATGTAGAAGAAAAAGCTCAAAAAAGTAAATTCAGTAAAAATGCAGCAGGAGAATATATCTGGTATAATGGAGATGTAGTTAAAGGTATGGATGATGATTATTTTATCTGGAGTTTATTCCCATCTTTAACTTATGATACAAGAAACCATTTCTGGAACCCAACAGCAGGAGAATATGCTAAACTTCAATTAGAAGGTGGATATGCTGGTGGTTATGATGGAGATGTTTTTGGAAACATTACATTAGAACTTAGAAAATATCATAGAGGATTCTTTAAGAATAATACATTTGCTTATAAAGTTGTTGGAGGAATCATGACTGATTCTACTAAAGAAGCTCAAAGATTCTGGGTAGGTGGAGGAAGTACACTTAGAGGATATGATGGTGGATTCTTTAAAGGTACTCAAAAACTTGTTGGTACTGTTGAAAACAGAACTCAAATCAATGAACTTCTTGGACTTGTTGTATTCTTTGATGCAGGTAGAGCATGGAAACAAAATGGAAGAGACTTGGAATATAATCAAGATGCAGACTTCCCAGATAAAGTAGCAACAACAGCAGGAGTAGGATTAAGACTTAATACACCTATTGGTCCATTAAGATTTGACTTTGGATGGCCAGTAGGAGATAAAATGGATAGTGGAATGGAGTTCTATTTCAATATGGGACAATCATTTTAACATAATATAAAGTAACGGAGGTATCACACATGAAAAAAATATTAATACCAGCAATGGCATTAATGCTGTCGGTATCAGCATTTGCTATGAAAGTTGGGTATGTTAACTCACAAGAGGCTTTTGCTAAATTTTCCCAAACTAAAACAGTTCAAGAAAATTTAAATAAAGAAAAAACTAGACTTGAAAATGAAATCAAACAAAAAGAAGTAGCGCTTCAGAAAGCACAACTTGAACTTCAAGCAAAAGGAGCAAAGGTTACTGATAAAGAAAAAACAGCTTTTGAAGGACAAGTAAAAGCTTTTCAAAAATTTATACAGGATTCTCAAACTAAATTGAGCAAAGAGGAATTTACAAGATTCCAAGCTATTGAAACTACAATGAATAATGCAATTTCAGAAGTGGCTAAAGCTGGAAAATATGATTATGTATTTGAAGCTGGAGCAGTAAAATTTGGTGGAGAAAATATAACTGATAAAGTAATAAGCACTATGGAAAAAAACAAAAAATAGAAATATTTTAAGGAGGTAACATGAACTACAAGTTAGTTGATTTGATTGCCCTCCTTGGTTGTGAAGTAAAGGGAGATTTAAGTCTGGAAAATATTTCTGGGCTTGCTCCCTTTTTTCAAGCACAAGAGGACAGTCTGACATTTGCATCAGATGAAAAATTTTTAAAAAAGCTGCATGAAACTAGAGCAAAAGTAATAATAGTACCAGATATTCCTTTACCAGAAAATATTGGAAAGACATATTTGAAAGTTAAAGAAAATCCAAGAACGCTTATGCCAAAACTTTTGAATTTTTTTAAGAGGAAAACTAGACCTTTTGAAAAAATGATAGAAGATTCCAGCAAAATAGGAAATAATGTCAGACTAGCACCAAATGTTTACATAGGGCATGATACTGTAATAGGAGATAATGTAGTTATTCATCCTAATGTAACAATAGGAGAAGGAGTAACAATAGGAGAGGGAACAGTTATTTATTCCAATGCAACTATTAGAGAATTTTGTGTTATTGGAAAAAAATGTGTGATTCAGCCAGGAGCGGTAATAGGGTCAGATGGATTTGGATTTATAAAAATTGCTGGAAATAACACTAAGATAGAGCAGATAGGGCATGTAGTATTGGAAGATGAAGTAGAAATAGGGGCTAATACCACAATAGATAGAGGAACTATAGGAAATACAGTAATTAAAAAATTTACTAAAATAGATAATCTAGTACAAATAGCTCATAATGATATAATTGGAGAAAATTGCCTTCTTATATCTCAAGTAGGGATAGCTGGAAGTGTTGAAGTAGGAGATAATACTACTCTTGCTGGGCAGGTAGGAGTAGCTGGACACTTAAAGATAGGAAGCAATGTAGTCATAGCAGCTAAATCTGGAGTAAGTGGAAATGTGGCAGATAATCAAATGTTATCAGGATATCCTTTAATGGATCATAAAGAAGATTTAAAAGTAAGGGTTTCATGGAAAAAACTTCCTGAATTATTAAAAAGAGTTAGAGCTATAGAAAAAAAATTAGAAGAAAAATAGAAAGAAATTAAAAACATATTTGAACTATCTGGAATAAAGTGGTAAAATGGCAGAATACAAAATAAATATTATCAGAGGTAAAAATGAAAAAAAGAGTGTATTTTGATAAGTTTGGAGAAATGAAATTCATTTCCCACCTAGACTTGCTCAGATTTTTTGACAGACTTTTAAAAAAATCTCAGATTCCTGTAAAATACAGTCAAGGATTCCATCCAAGACCTAAAATGTCTTTTGGAAGTCCTGTGTCCTTGGGAACAGAAGCATATGATGAAATGATGGATTTTGAATTGGAAACTCCAATGTCAAATGAAGAGGTATTTAAAAGGCTTAATAGTAGCAATGTTGTAGGTTTCAAAGTAAATAAAGTTGAGGAAGTACCTAAAAAATCCTCCATAATGGAAGAATATACTGTCATGATATATGAGATTGAAGGCAGTGAAGAAGATATCTCAAAATTAGAAGAACTTTTGAACAGAGATGAAATAGTAGAAATAAAAGAGAAGAAGGGGAAAATTGCCACAAGAGATCTTAAAGTAAGAATAAAATCTTTTAAAAGAGAGAATAATAAGATTGCTATGGAAATAATAAATACTTCACCTAATTCTTATCTTGAGCTTGTAGGTATAGAGCAGCAAGATGTAAAAATAAAAAGATGTGGATATAAAATAAATTCTTAAAATAACAAATAATTTAGAGAGGGGACAAATATGTTAGAATTAAAATTTATTCGTGAAAACAGAGAACTTGTAAAGGAAATGCTTGCTAACAGAAACAGCAATATTGATCTTACAGAATTTGACAGACTAGATGAAGAAAGAAGGGCAATATTAGGTGAAGTAGAACTTTTAAAACAAAAAAGAAATACTGAATCTGCTGAGATTGCAAGATTAAAGAAAGAAAAACAGGATGCTTCTCAAATAATAGAAGAGATGGGAAAAGTTTCTGCTCAGATAAAAGAACTTGATACAAAGTTAGCAGAAGTTGATGAAAAACTTACTTATTTTCAAATGGTAATTCCTAATATGTATCAGGAAGGTACTCCGATAGGAAAAGATGAAGAGTCAAATGTTGAAGTAAGAAGATGGGGAACTCCTAAAGAATTTACATTTGAACCAAAATCTCACTGGGAAATAGGAGAAAATCTTGGAATACTTGACTTTGAAAGAGGATCAAAATTGGGAGGATCAAGATTTGTACTATATAGAGGAATGGGAGCTAGAATTGAAAGAGCTCTTATTAACTTTATGCTTGATATGCATACTACAGAACATGGTTATACTGAACATATAACTCCATTTTTAGTAAAAAGAGAAATATGCGAAGGAACTGGACAGCTTCCTAAATTTGAAGATGATATGTATAGAACTACTGATGATATGTTTCTTATTTCAACTTCAGAAATTACAATGACTAATATTCACAGAAAAGAAATATTGGATGAAAAAGAACTGCCTAAATATTATACAGCTTATTCTCCATGTTTTAGAAGAGAAGCAGGGTCATATGGTAAAGATGTTAAAGGAATAATCAGAGTACATCAATTTAATAAAGTGGAAATGGTAAAAATAGCAACACAGGAATCTTCTTATGATGAATTAGAAAAAATGGTGGTTAATGCTGAAGAAGTTCTTCAAAGACTTGAACTTCCATACAGAGTTATTCAATTATGTACTGGAGATTTAGGATTTTCAGCAGCTAAAACTTATGATTTAGAAGTATGGCTTCCATCTCAAAATAAATACAGAGAAATTTCTTCTTGTTCTAACTGTACAGATTTCCAAGCTAGAAGAATGGGACTTAAATACAGACCTAATGGAAGTTCAAAAAGTGAATTTTGTCATACATTAAATGGATCAGGACTTGCAGTCGGAAGAACTTTTGTAGCTATTATGGAAAATTATCAGCAAGAAGATGGGTCATTCCTTATTCCAAAAGCTTTAGTTCCATATATGGGGGGAATAGATGTTATTAAAAAGTAGTTTATTTATACTGCTTCTGAGTAACATAGTGATTGATAATATAAAAGTGATGGTTGGAATAACTTTTATTCTTTTTATAATGAATATTATTCTGAATAAAGATTTAAGAAAAAATATTGGAAAAATGAAATTTTTATTTTTTTTATATTTCACTACATGTCTTATCCAGCTTTTTTATATACAGGAAGGAAGAGTTTTATTTAAAATAGGAAATTTTTATGTAACTGAAGAAGGAGCTTTTAATTTCTTATTAAATTTTTTGAGGATATTTAATCTTCTGCTCATATCTTGGATAGTGAGTGCAAAGAAGATAATCAATGGAAAATTCAATAGATATCAGCATGTCATAGAAAATGTCATAGATCTGGTACCACAAGCGCTTCTCCTTATAAAAAAGAGAATGAAGATAAAATGGTTTTTTAGGCATATTTTAAAACAAATAAGAGTAAAAATATGATCTATTATAGAATTGATTTTATTTTAAATATCTGGTAGAATTAAGTATATACAAAATTTCAAGGAGGCTATAAATGTACAATTATAAAGATTTAGGACTTTCTAATACTAAAGAAATGTTTGCTAAAGCTAATAAAGAAGGGTATGCAGTTCCTGCATTTAACTTCAATAATATGGAAATGGCTCTTGCTATAGTAGAAGCATGTGCTGAAATGGGTTCACCAGTAATCCTTCAATGTTCAAAAGGAGCTCTTAGTTACATGGGAGCTGATGTAGTGCCTTTATTAGGTAAAGCAGCTGTAGATAGAGCAAGAAATATGGGATCAGATATTCCAGTAGCTCTTCATTTAGATCATGGACCTGATATTGCAACTGTAAAAACTTGTATTGAATCTGGTTTCTCATCAGTAATGATTGATGGATCTCACTATGATTTTGCAAAAAATATAGAAGTATCAAAAGAAGTAGTGGAATATGCTCATAAATTTGATGTAACAGTGGAAGCTGAATTAGGAGTTCTAGCTGGTATTGAAGATGATGTTAAAGCTGAAAGCCATACTTATACAAATCCTGATGAAGTAGAAGAGTTTGTAAATAAAACAGGAGTTGACTCTTTAGCAATAGCTATAGGAACTTCTCATGGAGCTCATAAATTTAAACCAGGTGAAGATCCTAAATTAAGACTTGATATATTAGAAGAAATCGAAAGAAGAATCCCAGGATTCCCTATCGTACTTCATGGATCATCAGCTGTACCTAAGCAATATACAGATATGATAAAAGAATTTGGTGGAGAAGTTAAAGATGCAATAGGAATTCCTAATGCTGAATTAAGAAAAGCTTCTAAATCAGCAGTTGCAAAAATTAACGTTGATACTGACGGAAGACTTGCGTTCACAGCTGCTATCAGAAGAGTTCTTGGAACTACTCCAAAAGAATTTGATCCAAGAAAATATCTTGGTGCTGCAAAAGATGAAATGAAAGCTTATTACAAAACTAAAATAGTGGATGTATTTGGTTCTGAAGGAGCTTATAAAAAAGGAACAAAATAAAAAAAAGCCTAAAAATAGGCTGAATGAAAGGACAGCAGAGATGCTGTCCTTTTTGTATAATAAAAAAATGGCATTTTTTTTATTATTTTTTAAGATTTATACTACTTATGCTTTACAAAGAAAGACCAATGTATTATAATTATAGGAAAGAAAGTATTAAAAAACGAAAATAGGAGGAATCATGGTAAAGGAAAACAGATTGGTACAAACTTTTATTGACATGGCGAGTATTTCATCACCATCATTAAAAGAGAGAGAAGTTGGAGATTACTTATTGAAAGCTTTAAAAGAACTTGGAATGGAAGCTTATGAAGACAATGCTGGAGAAATTCATAGTGGAAACTGTGGAAATATTATAGGGATATTAAAAGCACCAGGAAAGAAAAAAGTTCTATTTAGCGCTCATATGGATACTGTACTTCCCTGCGATAAGATTACACCAATCATTGAGAATGGTATCATCAAAAGTGATGGAACATCTGTTCTTGGTGGAGATGACAAAGGTGGAATAGCTGCGATCCTTGAAATGATCAATGTAATAAAAGAAAATAACCTTGATCACCCAGAAATAATAGTTGTATTTTCTATAGCAGAGGAAATAGGACTACATGGAGCAAGAGTTTTTGATATAGAAAAATATTTACCAGATTACTCATTTATTCTTGATTCAAGTGGAAAACCTGGGGTAGCAATTGTACAGGCACCTTATTCAGCAAAAGGAGAAATGAAAATAATAGGAAAACCAGCTCATGCAGGAATATCTCCTGAAAATGGAATAAATGCTTTAACTGTTGCTTCTCATGCAATAACTAAAATAAAATTAGGAAGAATAGATAGTGAAACTACTTCAAATATAGGGATAGTAAGAGGAGGAGAAGCTGTTAATATAGTAATGCCTGAACTTTCTATAATGTATGAAGCAAGAAGTTTTCAAGGAGAGAAATTAGATAATCTTCTGAAAGAAACTAATGATATATTTGCAGCTACAGCTAAAGAATTTGGAGCAGAATTTATTAATGATGTTAAAAAAGGATATGATGGGTTTACATTAGACCCTGAATCAGATATATTAAAATATTTTGCTAAAGCTTGTGCAAATATTGGATTAGAATGCACACAAAAATCTTCTGGAGGAGGAAGTGATGCGAATGTCTACAATGCAAAAGGATTTAAAGCTGTAAACCTTGCAGTAGGAATGAGTAAAGTTCATACTAAAGAAGAATATATTGAAATAAAAGATATGGTAGATACAGCAAAATTGATTCTTGAAGTTTCAAAGGAATTATCTAAATGATAAGAAAAGATAAGTCCTCTAGCAAGAAGAATAAAATATTGTTTTTGTTTATAGGGATTATACTGCTCCTCTTTTTCTTTAGAGGAGCTCTTAATCATATTATAGATGGTGTAGGATATCTTTTCTTTCCAGTTCAAAAGTCAATCTATAATACTGGAAATTATTTTAAAGAGACTTCATATGCTGTTACAGAATATAAACATATCTTAGAAGAAAATAAGAGGCTGAAAACTGAAAATGTAAAATTAGATATGGTTATGGAATTTTATGTTACTCTTGTAGAAGAAAATGAAAGATTGAAAAAACTTTTAGAAATGAAAGAAGAAAGTCAGAAAGACTTAAGAGTAGCAAGAGTTAATTTTAGAACTCCAAGTAATCTTTATGAAAGATTTTATATAGATTTAGGAAAGAATGATGGTATGGTAAAAGATATGATTGTGCTATCAGGAAAAAATCTAATAGGAAAAATAGGAAAAGTTTATGATGATTATTCAATGGTAGACATGATTACAGGAGAAAATTTTAATATAAGTGCTTTGACTGAAAATAATATGCTTGGAATAGCTAAAGGAAGTAATGAGGGAAATGGAGAACTTTATTTTGAACCAAATACTTTTGAAAATACTATAAAATCAGGAGAAAAAGTATATACTTCAGGTATTAGCGATATATATCCAAAGGGATTATATATAGGGTACATTTCAGATATAAATGAAGATGAAAGCGAAATATTCAGAAGTATTAAAATAAAAACTGATATAGATGTATTAAATCTTAATGAGGTTTTGGTCATCATACCAAAGGAGAAAGAATGAAGAAGTGGATTTTAATATGTTTTCTTTTGACATTTTTTACAGCTTTTTCCTCAGAAAAAAGAATTTCAGATATCAGAAATTTAGCTTTTTCTACTCAGGAAACTCTTGTAGTAAATGGAAAAGAAAGGGAAACTGAATATGGTGTAAAATTTCAAGTTCCAGATAAAATAAGAAAAGAAATTACATTTCCAGAATTGAATAAAGGAGAACTTTATATTTATGATGGAAGTGAAAAAACGATTTATCTTCCTATTTTTCAGCAGATTACTCGTGAGAAAATAAGTAGTGATGAAAATAGAATAATAGAAGTTATAAATTATATTTTTGAAAAAGAAAAAAAAGATACCAATTTTAGAAAAAAGTATTATAATAATGAGATAAAAGAAATATCTCTTGAAGATGGAGTAACAATAAAGTTTAATAAATTTGAAAAAATAGATGGATATCTTCTTCCAGTTTCTTTTGAACTTTTTGACAATGAGATAAAAATTGGAATTGTCAATATAAAAAATTATCAAATTGATCCTAAATTTGATGGGAAGGAATTTGTGCTGGAATAATGAAGTTTTTTGATAGTAATGGAATAGTCATAAATAAAAAGGATTTTGGAGAAGCTGATAGATATATAACTATTTTTACAGAAACATTTGGAAAAGTAAATGTTATAGTGAAAGGTATAAGAAAAAGTAAGAGAAGAGAACAAAGTTCTACTGACATACTAGCTTTATCAAAGTTTACTTTTTATAAAAAAGGAGAAAATTTTATACTTTCTAATTTAATTACAATTGATTCATTTAGCGAGATAAAAGAAAATATAGAAGTATTGGGAATAGGACTGTATATAACTTCTGTACTAAATTCAATTCTTGTAGATAACAATAGAAAAAAAGAGTTATTTTCACTTACTTTGAAAAGTTTAAATTTTTTGAAGAAGAGTGATAATGAAAAAAAAAATTATATATTAACAGCTTTTTATCTTTTTAAAGTAATTAAAGATGAAGGACTAGGGATTTCAATTGGGGAAGGTTATTGTTTTTCTTTTGAAAGAAGTACTTTTTTAATAGAGGGAACAGAAGGATTTTTCAAAGTATCTCCTAAAGAAAAAGAGATAGTGGAAAAATTTTTAAATGAAAAAGTAAAAAGTATTATTGAAGAAGAATACAGTATTAAAGAAATAAAAAATGTAATATTTCTTTTTGAGAGATATTTAAACTTTCATTTAGGAATAGAGCTAAAATTAAAAAATTATTTAATGGGGGTAGAGAATGATTAATATAGTAAAGATCACTGATTACATGTCAGAAGACTTAATATCTCTTAATCTAAAATCAAAAAATAAAGAGGATGTTTTAATGGAGCTTGCAGAGCTTATTGGAGTGTCTCCTGATGTGAATAATGCTGGAAATGCTATATACAAAGCATTAGTAGAGAGAGAAAAATTAGGTAGTACAGGAATTGGAAAAGGAGTGGCTATTCCCCATGCCAAAACCGATGCTGCTGAAAAATTAACAATAGCATTTGGTATAAGTAATGAAAAAATAGATTTTAAAGCTTTGGATAATGAAAATGTAAATCTGTTCTTTGTATTTGCTTCACCTATCAAAGACAGTCAGGTATATTTAAAGGTTTTAGCAAGAATATCAAGGCTGATAAGAGAAGAAAGTTTTAGAAATAAACTGCTTGCTTGTAAAACGCCTAAAGAAGTTTTAGAATGTATAAATAATAAAGAATCAATATAGGTGATAAAAATGAAATGTCCATTTTGTAATTCTGAAGATACAAAAGTAGTAGATAGCCGTTCTTTTATGGATGGATATTCAATAAAAAGACGTCGTGAGTGTATAAAATGCGAAAAGAGATTCACTACTTTTGAAAAAGTAGAGGAAACTCCTTTATACATAGTGAAAAAGGATAAAAGAAGAGATAGATTTGATAGAAATAAGCTTATGAGAGGGCTTGTAGCAGCTACAGTCAAGAGAAATATAAGCAGAGAGAGCCTTGAAACTTTTGTTCTTGAAATAGAAAAAACTATCCAAAATTCACTGAGAGGGGAAATTACAACTCAAGAATTAGGAGAAATGGTAATGGAAAGGCTGAAAAGCATAGATCAAGTAGCATATGTAAGATTTGCTTCAGTTTATAAAGAATTTAATGATATAAAATCTTTTATAGAAATTGTAGAAAATATAAATAAAGATAATGATAAAAAAGATTAGAAGCAGGTGAAAGAATGAGAATACTTTTTATGGGAACTCCTGAATTTGCAGTTCCCTGTTTTGATGTATTAAACTCAAAATATGAGATAATAGGTGCTTTTACAAAAGTAGATAAACCAAATATGAGAGGAAAAAAAATAAAATTTACTCCAGTAAAAGAATATGCTATAGAGCATAATATACCTGTATATCAACCCAACAGCTTAAAAACTGAGGAAATTCAAAATACAATCAAAGAATTAAATCCAGATTTGATTGTAGTAGTAGCTTATGGAAAGCTGCTTCCTAAAGAAATAATAGATATACCAAAGTATGGAGTTATAAATGTTCACTCATCTCTTCTTCCTAAATATAGAGGAGCAGCACCTATAAATGCGGCTTTGATACATGGAGAAAAGGAATCAGGAGTAACTATAATGTATATTGCCGAAGAGTTAGATGCAGGGGATATGATACTCAGCGTTTCAACTGAAATAAAAGATGAGGATAATTTTCTAACTCTTCATGATAGATTGAAAGATTTAGGAGCTGAAGCTCTTTTAAAAGCAGTGAAGCTTATAGAGAAAAAAGAAGCTCCAAGAGTTGTTCAAAATCATTCAGAAGCAACTTTTGTAAAGCCTTTTAAAAAAGAGGATTGTAAAATAGATTGGAATAAAAGTGAAAGAGAAATATTTAATTTCGTAAGAGGTATGAACCCTTTTCCAAGTGCATATACAGTCTTGAATGATAAAATATTTAAAATATATGGTGTAAAAGAAAATTTTAAAAGTTATGATGAAGGAGCAGTTGGGGAAGTAGTAGATATAAAAAAAGGTGCGGGAGTCATTGTAAAAACCGGAAATGGAAGTGTGATACTGACAGAAGTGAAACCTGAGAATAAAAAACTATTAAGTGGAGCAGATATTATAAATGGAAATGTGCTTAAAAAAGGAGATAAGTTAAATTAAATGTACAGCTGGAAGGAGAAACTATGATATTAGATGGAAAGAATATCTCTTCTCAAATAAAAGAAGAGCTAAAAAAGGAATTATTGGAAATAAAAAATAAAACTGGGCTTGTACCTGGATTTGCAATAGTGATGGTTGGAGAAAATCCAGCATCAAAAATATATGTAAATTCAAAAATAAAAGGTTGCAAAGAGATAGGGATAGAATGTTTTCCACATTTTCTTCCAGAAGATGTAAGTGAGAAAAAATTATTGGAAACAATAGATGAACTTAATAATGATAGTAAAATAGATGGAATGCTTGTACAGTTGCCACTTCCAAAACATATAGATGAAAATAAGGTTATACAAAAGATTGCTTTAGAAAAAGATGTGGATGGATTTAAACCTGAAAATTTAGGATTACTTTTTTTAGGAAGTAAAGCTTCGTTAAAACCATGTACTCCATTAGGAATAATGGAACTATTAAAAAAATATTCAATAGAGCTGCAGGGAAAAGATGTTACAATTATAGGAAGAAGCAACATAGTAGGAAAACCTATGGCAGGATTTTTTATAAATGCAGGAGCAACAGTTACAGTATGTAACAGCAAAACAAAAAATCTAAAAGAAAAAACAAAAAATGCAGATATACTAGTAGTAGCAATTGGAACTGCTAAATTTATAACAGAGGACATGGTAAAAAATGGAGCAGTAATTATAGATGTTGGAATAAATAGAACAGAAGATGGACTTTTTGGAGATGTAGATTTTAAAGAAGTTGAAAAGAAAGCATCATACATAACTCCAGTTCCAGGAGGAGTTGGACCAATGACTGTTGCAATGCTTTTTCACAATACAGTGCAGGCTTTTAAAAATAATAGAGGAATATAAATACACTTAAAGATACGGAGGGAAAAGATAGATGAACGAAAAAGAAAAAAGAGAATATTATATTGTTGACAAAAGAATACTGCCAAATTCTATTCAAAGTGTAATCAAAGTCAATGATTTAGTACAGCACAGCAAAATTTCTAAGTATGAAGCAATAAAAAAAGTAGGGATAAGCAGAAGTACATATTATAAATACAAAGATTTTATTAAACCTTTTTTTGAAAGTGGAAAAGATAAAGTGTTTAGTATTCATATGTCTCTTGTAGATAAACCTGGTATTCTTGCAAAAGTTTTAGAGATAATAGCTACTGAGGATATGAATATACTTACAATAATACAAAATATTGCCATAGATGGAATTGCTAAATCAACTATTTCACTTCAAACTACTGAGAATGTACTTAGAAAGATAGAAGGTATGTTAGAGAGAATATCAGAAGTTGATGGAGTAAAAGATTTAAGAATAATAGGAAGTAACTAACTTGGAGGAAAAATGAAAATTGATTTAAAAACTATAAAGGATTTAGCAGAAAATATTGAGAAATATAATTTAAATGAAGTAGTTATAGAAAGTGAAGGAGCAAAGGTAACATTAAAGAAAGAAATGCCATCAGCAGTGGAAACAGTAACAGCAGCTCCAAGAATAACAGTGATACAAAATACTGAAGAAACAATAGCAGAGGAAAATATAGAAACTGAAGTGGAAACAGAGGAAATGGAAACAATAAATTCTCCAATGGTAGGAACTTTTTATAAGTCTTCAGCTCCAGGGAATCCAGCATTTGTAGCAGAAGGACAAACAGTTTCAGCAGGAGATACATTATGTATAATAGAAGCAATGAAACTTATGAATGAGGTTAAATCACATAAAAATTGTACAATAGTAAAAATTTTAGTGGAAGATGGCCAGCTTGTTAAGAAGGGTGACAAATTATTTTCTGTAAAATAAAGCCAGATTCTTTCTGGTTTTTATTTTTTTTAAATGAAATTTGACTTTTTTGTGGTATACATATATAGTAAAAGGTATTCTTTGCAAATCTTCTATAAAATTTATAAAATTCAAGTATAAAAAAGGGATTGTATCATGGAGATATACTGAAGTTATGTTGTTTTTTAATAAATTATATGGTAAGATTATATAACATGGAGGTGTTCTATGAAAAAAGTTAAAGATGTATATAATAAAAATATAGTCACAATAGGAAAAGATACTCTTCTTGGAGATATCATTTTTATAATGAAGAATCAGGGATTTGGAAAACTTCCAGTAGTGGAAGGAGATAAAGTAATTGGTGTAGTAACAAGGGAAGACATACTTATAAAACAAGGGAAAACTCCTTTACCACCAGTTATTGCGTTTTGGGAAGTAATGATCGCTCTTCCAAACAGTAAGGGTTATAAGGAAAGTTTGAAAAAATTTATTTCATTTAAAGTGGAAGATATTATGCAGAGAGATTTTTATACTGCTGGTTTAAATGACGACTTGGAAAATGTAGTTACAAATATGCTTAACAAGGGTTATAACTATGTTTTGGTTATAGAGAATGAGAAATTAGTTGGAATAATCACAAAGAGTGATTTAATAAATAAATGTTATTAGTTTAAAAAATAAGGAAGGTGTATGAGTAAAAGTGGACACGTACCAAAATGTTGTGTTACTTGTGTTTTTAATTTTGTTATCAGGATTTTTTTCAGCTTCAGAAACTGCTTTAACAGCATTCAGAAGCATACATTTAGAGAAATTGGAAGATGGAAAGCATAATAAGCAAGTAAATCTTTTAAAAAAATGGTTAAAAAATCCTAATGAAATGCTTACAGGGTTGTTATTGGGAAATAATATAGTTAATATACTTGCTTCCTCAATAGCAACAATAGTTACTATTCAATTTATGGGAACTTCGAGCAAATCAGTTGCTGTAGCAACTATTGGAATGACTATTATTATATTAGTATTTGGAGAAATAACTCCAAAAATAATAGCTAAAAATCATTCATTAAAGATAGCAGGAGTGGTTATAGTTATTGTTTATTGGTTTAGCTTTTTTACAAAGCCATTGATCAAAATATTAATATGGATATCAAAGTTCATAGGAAGGCTTCTTGGGATAGAACTAGAAGATGAGACATTGATGATAACAGAAGAAGATATAATTTCTTTTGTAAATGTAGGAGAAGCTGAAGGAATAATAGAAGAGGATGAAAAAGAAATGATTCATTCTATAGTAGGATTTGGAGAAACTTCTGCTAAAGAAGTAATGACGCCTAGAACAGCAATGCTTGCATTTGAAGGAAATAAAACTATAGACGATATCTGGTATGAGATGGTAGATAATGGTTTTTCTAGGATACCAGTATATGAAGATACTATTGATAATATACTGGGAGTACTTTACATAAAAGATATAATGAATTCCATAAAAGATGGAAATACAAATGTTCCTATAAAAAACTTTATCAGACCGGGGTACTTTGTTCCTGAAACTAAATCTATTATAGAGATATTAAAGGAGTTCAAAGCTCTTAAAGTACATATAGCATTAGTATTGGATGAATATGGGGGAATTGTAGGACTTCTGACTATAGAAGATCTTATAGAAGAAATAGTTGGTGAAATACGTGATGAATTTGATACAGAAGAAGAAGAGTTCATTACACAGATAGATGAAAATAGCTATGAAGTAGATGCTATGATAGACATAGAAACTCTTGATAAAGAACTATGCTTAAACCTTCCAGAATCTGATGACTATGAAAGTCTTGGGGGATTGATTGTTACTGAATTAGGAAGATTAGCTACTATTGGAGATGAACTTAAGTTCAATGGAGTTAAACTGAAGGTATTAGAAATAAATAAAATGAGAGTATCAAAGGTTCTAATAGAAAAGGAGCAACAGTCTGATGACTAAACATATAAAAAGTTATTTTTATGCAGGGTTATTTTCTCTTCTCCCATTAGTGTTAACACTATATATATTTAACTGGGTGATGAGTTTAGTAATGATAGTTTTAAATGATTCATTTGTTACAAAAGTAATAAAAGAAATTATATTAAATCTGGTAGGAGAAGAGGATTATTTATTTTATTTTCAAATATTGACATATATATTATCATTGGTAACAATGGTAGTATTTATTTGTTTTGTAGGACTTACATTAAAAATGGTATTTTTTGCAAAAATAGCTAAAAAAGCAAAAGCTTTTCTGGCTAAAATACCATTTATAAATCAGATATATTCTACAATAAGTCAGATAATAGATGTTATTACTTCTGACAGATCTAAAACATATCAAAAAGTAGTAGCAGTGGAATACCCTAGAAAAGGGATTTACAGTATAGGATTTTTAACATCTGAGAGTAATCCTAATGTGGAGAAGGCGACAGGAATAGAAAGAATGTATAATATTTTTATCCCAACTTCACCAAATCCAACTTCTGGTATGTTTATAGTTATAAATGCAAAAGATGTAAAAATATTAGATATAAAAGTAGATGATGCAGTCAAGTTGATAATATCTGGAGGAGTTATTCTACCAGAAAAACATTTAGAGGAAAAAGAAGAACAGGAGCAGATAACAATAGAATGAAAAAAATATTTTTTCTGTTAGGAATACTGCTTTTGGGTGGATGCTCTGGGGCAGATAAGAAAGAAAAAAATCTTATTCAAGATGATTATACCTTTATAAAAGGAGTAAATCTTTATCATAAAGGGAAGAAAAAAGAAGCTTTAAAAGAATATGAACAAATATATAAGAATAACTCAAAAAATCTTATGGTAATGAAAGAAATGGCAATAGTGAACTGTGAACTTGGCAACAAGGAAACAGCTATTTATTATTTAGAAAAAGCTTATGAGATAGCCCCAAATGATGAAAGCGTTATAAAAAATTTAGCTAATGTCTATTATAGGGATAAGCAGTTTGAAAGAGCAGAAAAATATCTCAATATGTTTCCCAAAAATTCAAATGATAATGATATTTTGAAACTTAGAGGATATATAGCTTATGAAAAAAGTGATTATGAAAAATCATATAATTATCTAAAAGAAGTACAAGAAGAAAAATATGATATGAGACTGTATCATACAATAAAAAATAATCTTATAAAATTGAATAAAAAAGAAATTTTATATTCTTTATTAAATAAAAAATATGAAAATTATAAAAATGAAAGAGATTATGTAATTTTATATTGTAATTCTTTATCAACTGTATTCAATGAAAAAAATTTATCAGCAAAAATATTGATAAGATATATATCAGAATATGGTGGGGATGATGAGCTTTTTTTAATACTTTCAACTTTATATCTTGAAAATGGCGAAGAAGAAAAAGCATTTAATTCCTTTAAATTAATTTCAGATAATTATAAATACAGACCAGAATATATTAAACTTAAAAAAAGTTTGAATAGAAATAGCATAGAGAATTAATGGGGTGAGATAAAATGGATTTGAAAAATTATGTAGCGACTGTATTAGATTTTCCCAAAAAAGAGATTGTATTTAGAGATATAACTCCTTTGATGAATAGTGGAGAAGCATATAAAGAAGCTACTGATCAAATAGTAAAGTTTGCTAAAGAACATAATATAGATGTGGTAGTTGGGCCAGAGGCTAGAGGATTCATTTTTGGATGTCCAGTTTCATATGCTTTAGGAATAGGATTTGTTCCAGTCAGAAAACCAGGAAAGCTTCCAAGAGAAGTTATAGAATATTCATATGAACTTGAGTATGGATCAAATGTTTTATGTATGCATAAAGATTCTATTAAACCTGGGCAAAGAGTTTTAATAATAGATGATTTACTGGCAACAGGGGGAACAATAGAAGCAGTTATAAAACTAGTTGAATCTCTAGGAGGAATAGTTGCGGGACTAGCATTTTTAATTGAACTTGAAGAGTTAAAAGGGATGGAAAAACTTAAAGATTATCCTGTTTTGACTTTGATGAAATATTAGAATAGCAGAAGCCTGACTCAGAATTTACTTGTTTTGGTTAGGCTTTTTTATTTTAAGTTCTTTTAAAATAAAATCACATTATAGAAAAGAGGAAATATATGAACTATTGGGAAGAAATTGTAAATCAGATAAATAAGAATAATTTAAAAGTAGATCTGGAAAAAATCAAACTAGCTCTATATTTTGCTGAGGAGTGCCATGAAGGACAGTATAGAAAATCTGGAGAAGATTATATTATGCATCCTGTGGAAGTTACTAAGATTCTTATAGATATGAAAATGGATACAGATACTATTGTAGCAGGAATACTTCATGATATAGTTGAAGATACATTAATAACTTTAGCAGATATCAAGTATAATTTTGGTGATACAGTAGCAACACTTGTAGATGGAGTTACAAAATTAAAAAGTCTTCCTAATGGGACTAAAAAGCAGGATGAAAATATAAGAAAAATGATTCTTGCTATGGCACAAAATCTTAGAGTAATAATAATTAAGCTTTCTGACAGACTTCATAATATGAGAACGTTAAAATATATGAAACCTGAAAAACAGATAGCTATATCACAAGAAACTCTGGATATATACGCTCCTCTTGCACATAGGTTAGGAATAGCAAAAATAAAATGGGAACTTGAGGACTTATGTCTGCGTTATTTGAAACCAGAAGAATATGAACATATTAAATCTTTGATTGATAGTAAAAGAAATGAAAGAAGTGAGTATGTAGAAAGTTTTATAAAAACTATAGTAAAACTTTTACATGATACAGGAATTAAAGGAAATGTAAAGGGAAGATTTAAACACTTTTATAGTATATATAAAAAGATGTATGAAAAAGGAAAAGAATTTGATGATATATATGACCTTATGGGAGTACGTATAATTGTGGATACAGAAGGAGAATGCTACAACACTCTTGGAGTTATACATAGTCATTTCAGACCTGTTCCAGGAAGATTTAAAGACTATATAGCAGTACCAAAATCAAATAATTATCAATCTATACATACAACAATAGTTGGACCCCAAGGAAAATTTATTGAAATACAAATAAGAACAGAGGATATGGATAGAGTAGCTGAAGAGGGAATAGCAGCTCACTGGAGTTATAAAGAAAAAACAAAGGTTACAAAAGGCGATCAAGTATATGGATGGCTTAGGAATATACTAGAACTTCAAAATGAAGCAGAAGATACACAGGATTTCATTAAAAGTGTAACTGAAGATATCATGAATGAAACGGTTTTTGTATTTTCACCAAAAGGAGATATACTTGAACTTCCTCAAGGATCAACACCTTTAGACTTTGCTTTTGCAATACATACACAGATAGGATGTAAATGTGTGGGAGCTAAAGTCAATGGAAAGATAGTTACGCTTGATTATAAACTTCAAAATGGGGATAGAGTAGAAATAATTACTGCTAAAAATTCAAAAGGGCCTGCAAAAGACTGGTTGGATATAGTAGTCACTCATGGAGCAAAAAGTAAAATCAGAAAACTGCTCAAAGAGCAGATAATGGATGAAACAATAAAGAATGGTAGAGAAAATCTTGAAAGAGAACTGGGAAAATTAGGGATATCTTTAAAAGAAATGGAAGAGGATCCTATCATAAAAAAACACATGGAAAAAAATAATATCAGTAATTTAGATGATTTTTATTATCATGTAGGTGAAAAAAGAAGCAAGATAGATGTTATTATAAAAAAACTTAGAACAAGAATAGAAAAAGAGAGAGCTATTTCAAATATTAATATTGATGAACTTATGGAAAAGAAGAAAGAAAAAGAAAAAAGTTCTTCTGGTAAAAATGATTTTGGGATAGTCATTGATGGAGTGAACAATACCCTTATAAGATTTGCAAGATGTTGCACACCACTTCCTGGAGATGAAATAACTGGTTATGTGACAAAACTTACAGGAATAACAGTTCATCGTAAAGATTGTAAAAATCTAAAAAGTATGATAGAACATGACCCTTCCAGAGAGATAGAAGTGGCATGGGATAAGTCTCTAACAGAAAAGAAAGTTAATAAATATAAATTTACATTTAATGTTCTTGTTTATGATAAACCAAATATACTTTTAGATATTATCAACACAATAGCAAATCATAAAATACATCTTGTTTCTGTAAATTCAAATGAAATAAATAAAAATGGAGAAAAACTTATAAATGTTAAGTTAACTATTGAGATAAGTGACAAAAGTGAATATAAATATTTATTAAATAATATATTAAAATTAAAAAATGTAATATCAGTAGACAGATAAGATAGAATAGGAGAATATATGACAATTAAATTGCCTGTTACATATGAACTGGTGAAGAAGCAGGGTAAAGCCAGAGCAGGAAAAATAACAACTCCACATGGAGAAATAGAGACACCTGTATTCATGCCTGTAGGAACACAAGCAACTGTAAAAACTATGACACCAGAAGAACTGGAAACTATTGGAGCTGAAATAATACTTGGAAATACATATCATCTTTATTTAAGACCAAGTGATGAATTGATAGCAAAGTTTGGAGGACTTCATAAATTTATGAACTGGAATAAACCAATACTTACGGATAGCGGTGGATTTCAGGTATTTAGTCTTGGAGCCTTGAGAAAAATAACGGAAGAGGGTGTAAAATTTAGCTCACATATAGATGGTTCAAAACATTTTCTTTCACCTGAAAAATCAATAGATATTCAAAATAATCTTGGGTCTGACATAGTAATGCTTTTTGATGAATGCCCTCCTGGATTATCCACAAGAGAATATATAATTCCATCTATTGAACGAACTACTCGATGGGCAAAAAGATGTATAGAAGCTCATAAAAGACCTAATGAACAAGGGTTATTTGCAATTGTTCAAGGAGGAGTTTATGAAGACCTTAGGGACAAGAGCTTAAATGAACTGATGGAGATGGATGAAAGTTTTTCAGGTTACGCAATAGGCGGTCTTGCTGTGGGAGAACCTAGAGAAGATATGTATAGAATACTTCATCATATAGTAGAAAAATGTCCTGAAGAGAAGCCAAGATATTTAATGGGAGTAGGAGAACCTCTCGATATGCTGGAGGCTGTTGAAGCTGGAATAGATATGATGGATTGTGTACAGCCAAGCAGGATTGGAAGACATGGAACTGTATTTACAAAATATGGAAGACTTGTCATAAAAAATGCTTCTTATGCTGAAGATGATAGACCACTAGATGAAGAATGTGATTGTTATGTATGTAAAAACTATACAAGAGGTTATATAAGACATTTATTTAAGGCTGAAGAGATTCTTGGACAAAGACTTGCTACTTATCATAATCTATATTTTCTTTTAAAATTGATGAAAAATGCTAGAAAAGCTATACTAGCAGATAAGTTTGAAGAATATAAAAATAATTTTATAAAAAATTATATATTAGGAAAAGACTCTGAATGGATTAAACCTAAAAAATGACTGAAAAATAAATAAATATGTTATAAAAGAGAATGATTTTAAGAAATCATTCTCTTTTTTTGTTTGCTATATTTTTTTCAGAACGTAACTGTATTATTTTTTTCTATTTAATAAAAATACATATTATTAATACAATTTGAGAAATATATTCTTTAAAAAAAATAAACACCATGTTATAATTGTTCTATAAAAGTTCTTTTAATTTGTAAATAATACATTATGCAATTTTAAAACTGTATTAAATAAAGGTGGTTTAAAGAATTGAAATGCATTATTTGTTTGACAAAAAACATTAAAGGAGGAAAGAAATATGAAAAAACTTTTGGGGATATTTCTTTTACTATCTTGTTTAACAACAACTCTTTATTCACAGGAAGTAAGTGAAAAAGAGGGAAGAAAAGTTCTTGAACAGAT
>ERZ773144.787-NODE-787-length-31286-cov-3.498319_pt1 | contig 31286 bp, 25 predicted proteins | sample MGYA00580849_ERZ773144 | MGnify/ENA primary metagenome ERZ773144 (study PRJEB29015, sample SAMEA2737861) | human gut metagenome | biome: human gut; feature: human-associated habitat; material: faeces | place: China | collected 2012 ...
TGAGCACCGAGGCAGAAATCATGACCATGGTCTTAATCCGTTTCCTATGGCCGCTGTTCACGCTTGTCCTTACCATCCCCATCTTAAAAAAGAGAGCCAGCGCATGGCTGACAGCCAGTGTGGCTGTCAGCCTGTGCGGCATCATCATTGCCAAAATGGGAGGAAGCATCCATGACGTGCAGGCTTTTTTCGGGGACATCCTGAGCGGGAACTGGATGGCATATATGATGGGATTCATTGTCTCCCTGTCCTGGGCCTTTTACACAAACCTGACAAAGAAGTATCTTGGGCAGAAGCCAGTGGACGGAGTGGGAATCTACATGATAGTATCATCCATTATCCTGGGCAGCATATCCCTGTTCCTGCCCGAACCCAGGAACTTTACCCCAAGGCTGGTGGGGGAAATGCTATATCAGGCCATTGCCGTGTCATGTATTGCCAATGTGCTGTGGACTGTTTCCATTAAGAAAGGAAATATGCTGGTGGTGGTCCTGGCTTCCAACTTCCTGCCAATCATATCCACGGTCATCACGGCCTGGATGCTGGGGCTTAATATTACGCTTCCGGTGATTGCGGGCGCATTACTGGTGGTAGCCGGGACCATGTGGAGCAAATGGTGTTTTGCTAAGAAGGAGAAGGTAAGATGATGGGAAAGGCAGATGCGGTAATCTTTGACTTTGACGGGGTCATAGCGGACACAAGGGAGGATGTGTGGGATTCCGTGGAATATGCGGCCAATGCAGTGGGAGGAGCCATGGACAAGGAATTCATGGAGGATACATCCCATGTGGCCCTGCCTGAGGAGGAACTGTTCCGGCATATTAACCCCCTGCCGCCAGGGCATCTGTTTGATGTGTTCTGCTCCCATATAAAGACCCATTACAGGACCATGAATCAGTTTCAGAAGACAAGGATGTATCCCGGGCTGGAGGAGATATTCAGATACCTGGCCAGGCAGGGTACGGTATGGGCTGTGGTCAGCTCCAAGCCGGAACCCGCCTTAAGGCGGCTGATGGAAGTAAAAGGCTGGGAGGGATTGATGCCGGTCTGTTATTCCCTGGACTCTGTTGCGGGTGCGGATACAAAACAGGCTGTCTATGGCTACCTTATGGAGCATGAGCTGAAACACAGGCATCCTGTCTGTATCGGGGATACGTGGAGCGATATCGCGGCTGCCAGGATGTGCGGGTTTCCGGCCATTGCGGTTTTATATGGAGATGGGGACAGGAGGCTGCTGCTTCGGGAAAAGCCGGATTATACGGCTTCTGATGGATGGGAGCTGTTTGGGATCATAAAGGATTTGATAATGGATTAGGCTGTCCCGTGCTGATAAAGCAGAAAGGAATGCAGGATAATTATGATGAGGGATTTTGAGTTATGGCTGAATACAAGATTTTTATTTGGCAGGGATGTGCATAAGAAGGCAGGAAGCGTATTAAGGCAGATGGGGGTAAGCCGTGTACTGATCCATCATGACAGCGGGGCCTATCTGTATGACACAGGGCTTCTGGAGTCGGTCAGGCGTGATTTGGAAGACAATGGGATGGCTGTCCGGGAACTGCCGGGCGTAAAGCCAAATCCGCGCCTGGACCTGGTTTATGAGGGCATCCGCTGTGTAAAGGAGAACCAGATTGATTTCATACTTGCCATTGGGGGAGGGAGCGTCATTGACTCGTCAAAGGCCATTGGGGCAGGCGCCCTTTATGACGGGGATGTGTGGGATTTCTTCACAAAAGGAATCCGCGTCAGCCAATCCGTTCCGGTGGGCGTGATCCTTACGTGTCCTGCAACGGGCAGCGAGTCAGGGGATGTGAGCGTGATTAACAACACCCGGACAGGGCAGAAGCTTTTGACCAGTTCCCAGGCCTTAAGGCCGGTGCTGGCCTTCATGAACCCGGAGCTTACCGTGTCCCTGCCTGCCTCCGTAACCGCATGTTCGGTGGCGGATATGTTTTCACATGTGTGCGAGCGGTATTTTACACCGGATGATGAAATCGGGGTAATTGACCGCATGGCGGAGGGCATCCTTAAAACCCTGGTTATGTGCCGCAAAACCCTGGTGGAAATAGGACCAGCCCTTATAAAGGACCCGCACAACTACGGATACAGGGCACAGGTCATGTGGATTGCCTCCATTGCCCACAATGATACCGTGGGAATCGGCAGGATCCAGGACTGGGCCACCCATGAAATCGGCAATGAATTAAGCGCGCTTTATGATACGCCCCATGGCATGACACTGAGCGCGGTTATGGGTTCATGGATGAGATATGTGTACAGGAACCATATGGAACGGTTTGCCAGATACGCATATGAGGTATTTGGCGTATCAAAGGAAACAGGACCCGGGCAGGCTGCCCTTGAAGGGATTGCTGCCACCGAGGATTTCTTCCGGTCCATGGGACTTCCTGTCAGCATAAAGGAAGCAGGTATCACTGACTGTGATTTTGAAACAATGCTGGACCACATTAACTTCCGCAATGGGAACCAGACCATCGGAGGCATCACTGCGCTGGACCGCGAAGATGTGAGGAATATATTAATGATGTCAGCAGGCTGAACACAGAGCCGGCCCGGGAAGCGTTCCCGGGCCGGCTTTTCAGGAAAATATTTCCTGTTACCAGTGGCATGTACCGATGGTTTATGTTATAGTAAAATTAACTGTTAAAGGGTCAAATATGAGAGGAGGAAACCCATGAAAGAAAGAATGAAACAAAGGCTTCTGTCATTGCTGCTTGCCATGGCAATGGTATGTTCGCTGACAGCGGGGATGCCGGTCACTGCCTTTGGGGCGGACCAGGACATTGTGGTGCTTTATACCAATGATGTCCACTGCGGGGTAGATGACAACATCGGTTATGCCGGACTTGCCCTGTACAAGAAGCAGATGCAGCAGCAGACGCCGTATGTCACCCTTGTGGATGCAGGGGACGCCATACAGGGCGCGCCCATCGGTACGCTGTCAGAGGGCGGGTATCTGATTGATATCATGAACTACGTGGGGTATGACGTGGCTGTTCCGGGCAATCATGAATTTGACTATGGCATGTCCCGGTTCCTGGAACTGGCCGGCAGGCTCAACTGCGGTTACTATGCATGTAACTTCATGGATAAGGCAACAGGCGCCACTGTTTTTGCACCCTATAAGATGATTGCATACGGCGATACGAAGATTGCCTATGTAGGCGTTTCCACGCCGGAGAGCTTTACCAAGTCCACACCCGCGTATTTCCAGGACAGTGCGGGCAACTATATCTATACGTTCTGTGAAGATGAGAGCGGACAGGGCCTTTACAACCAGATTCAGGCAAGCGTGGACGCGGCCAGGAATGAGGGCGCTGATTATGTGATACTGGTGGGCCATCTGGGGGAGACAGGGGTTACGGACAGATGGAGTTCCGTGAACGTCATTCAGAATACCACCGGGATTGACGTGTGCATTGACGGCCATTCCCATGAGACAACCCCATCCATGACAGTTAAGAGCAGGGATGGAAGGGATGTGCTCATTACCCAGACAGGTACAAAACTAAATAATATCGGAAAGCTGACCATCAGGACCGATGGGATCATAGCGTCGGAACTGGTTTCAGAGGTACCGGCCGTGGGTACCGCAAGGGAATATGTGGTACAGAAAAATGACAGCCTCAGCCGGATTGCCAAGAGGGAGCTGGGTTCCTATGACAGATGGATTGATATCTACAACAACAACCTGGATAAGATAAAGGATGCCAATGTGCTGCAGCCAGGCATGCGCCTTGTGATTCCGGGAGACAGCCTGATAAATGAGGACGGCAGGGCAATGGATTACAATACGGACCGGTTCATCAAGGGCATCCAGGATCAGTACAATGAGACACTTAAGGTGGTTCTCGGCACCACCCCGTATCTTCTGACGGTCAATAACCCGGCTGACGGAAAGCGCAGGGTGAGAAGCGGGGAAACCAACCTGGGAGACCTGACAGCTGACGCTTACCGGGTACAGCTTGGAGCCGATATCGGCCTGAGTAACGGCGGCGGCATCAGGACCGACATACAGCCTGGCAGCATCACTTACAATGATACCCTGGCAGTATTCCCGTTCGGCAACATGGGCTGTGTCATCGAGGCTACAGGCCAGAAGATTAAGGACGCGCTGGAGATGGGGGCCAGGGATTATCCGGAGGAATGCGGCGGATTCCTTCAGGTGTCCGGGCTTACCTATACCATTGACACTTCTGTTAAGACCAGTGTGAAGCTGGATGATAAGGGGAATTTCATAAGCGTGGACGGACCATACAGGGTAAAGGATATCATGGTAAATGGCGGGCCCATTGACCTGAACAGGACCTATACGGTTGCATCCCATAACTATATGTTAAAGTCCGGCGGAGACGGCATGACCATGTTTAATGGATGCAATGTGATTAAAGATGATGTGATGGTGGATGTGGATGTCCTTTCCTCCTACATAAGGAGCCTGGGCGGCGCAGTGACCGCGGATTATGCGGACCCGCTGGGGCAGGGGAGGATTCAGGTTCAGTAGTGTGCGGGGAATCCTTTTCCATTTTTTAAAGAATGACCTTGACAAAAACAGGCGGCAGATATATCATAAGAATAGCAGAAAAAGGAAATTATGTGCATTGCGCCACATAAGGGGAATCCCCGGAGAGCCACTACTCTCCGGGGATTCTTTTTTCCTTAATGGGTAGAATAACCCAGGCTGACTGTTGTCCGTTATTTTCTGTCCAGCCATTTACTGATGTAATAGCATATCACACCAGCCATAACAGAAATAAAAAAGGAAATTATGTATTGCATTGCTCCACCTCCTCCCTACTGGAAAGAGTCAACAGCAATTCCATTATATCTTATATAACCCTATCCGCCTATAGTCTACAGTTTCCGCGCGCAATATTCCCGTATGATTTCCATATAATCCCGTGCATGCTGCGGCAGATACCGCCCCTTTGGATAGGCAGCAATGGTTGTTGTGACAATGGGGCATTTTCCTATGGACAGGCAGAGGGAGGGATGGCTGCCATGGGATGCGGCCATATGATAGTAGCTTTCCGGCGCAAATGCAATCCCAAGCCCTTCCATGGCCAGTTTGATGGACATCTCGCTGTTGCGTGTGTGCAGCAGTACGGGAGGGTCCATACCGTAATCCTTAAACAATTTAAGGGCAATGCCGCCTGTGTTCTGGTCCGGATAAAGCAGGATGAAGTTCTCCCTGGAAAACAGGCTTAAATCTATCCAGGGGTGTTTAAAGCCAGGTTTATCCACTGCCTTGGAGGCCAGAGGATGCCCTGCGGATAAAATTAATACAATTTCTTCCCTTTGCATGACCTCATAGTCCAATAATTTGGGGAATACATGGACATTATAAAAGGTGAGGTCAATGGAATTGTCTTTTAAGCTTGTCTCGGCTATGAAGTTAACGGCTTCCATCACATTGATGGTCACATGAGGGTAGCGGCTGTGAAATTCCATCAGGGTGGGCTGGATGATGGTGCTTCCCATCATGATGGGGATGGCTATATTGAGACGTCCGTATTTCCTGTGGCTGATGTCCTCGTACTCCCGGTCCCACTGCTCCCCGTAAGCAGCAATCTGCTCCGCATAGTGAAGATATCGTTCGCCCATATAGGTTGGGGTGTAGCAGTTGTCCCTGCGGTAAAAAAGCGGACCGCCCAGCTGGTTTTCCAGGTTCTTAAGATACTTGCTTAAGGAGGGCTGGGAAATGAACAGGGATTCGGCGGCCTTTCCAATGCTTCCTTGCCTGGCAATGGCCAGAATATAGCGTGCTTCTTTTAGTTCCATAAAAATCCTCCTGACAGGGCATTTCTGTAAATAAACGGAAATGATTTGTAAAAAAACAGGTGAATATAGCTTTACTGCATAAAAAATATAGAATTTATATATTTGACGTATATTATATTACTTTTTATAATAAACGTAAAGTCTAAAATAAGTAACCTTAATAAATCTATTGATTCAGCATAACAGTCCGGACGGAACTGTTGCGATTCATCATGGAGCGTGAAAATCATGAAAAAGAGCAGTGCATTAATCATGCTGGTACCCGGCCTTGTCATCCTGCTGGTGTGCCTTGCCATCCCCTTGCTGCGGGTATTGGCGCCAAGTATTTTCTCAGGAGATTATCCGTTCAGTTTTTACACGGATTTTTTTCGGGACGGGTATTATATGAAAATATTCCTGCGCACGGTTAAGATTGCCGTGATTACCACTGCTTTCTGTATGGCGGGAGGTATCCCTACGGCATATTTTATCAGCCGCTGCCCTAAAAAGTACAGGGGGCTGCTGCTGGCGTTATCCATTTTTCCCATGATGACCAACTCCGTAATCAGGAGCTTTGCGTGGATAAACATACTGGGAAGCAATGGAATTGTGAATAAGTTTCTTCTGGCAGCTGGTTTTGTGGATAAACCAGCCAAGCTTCTGTACACGGACTTTGCAATCATCATCGGTTCCATCTATCTGTTCCTGCCGCTGATGATTGTGACGGTTACAGGCGTCATGGAAAATATTGACGACGATATGATGGAAGCAGCACAGAGCCTGGGCGCTGCCCGGATGGAGGCGTTCATGAAGGTCATCTTCCCCATGAGCCTTCCGGGAATCATTGTGGGCGGCATCCTGGTATTCACAGGGACGCTGACAGCCTACACCACGCCCCAGCTTCTGGGAGGCAACAGCAACATGGTGATGGCTACCCTGATATACCAGAGGGCCATGTCCGTGGGAGACTGGACCGGGGCGTCTGTAATCGCATTCATAATGATCATAGTTACACTGGGCGTCATCAAGGGCTTTAATGCCCTGGCATTACGGCTGGACAGGAGGGGAGGGAATTATGCGTAAGAATAAACTGCTCACCGTATATGCGGTCCTGGTATTTGCATTTCTGGTGATTCCGCTTGTAATCATTACCATTACGGCTTTTGGCGGCGGCAGCGCCATTACCTTTCCCATTGAATCATTTTCCTTTAAATGGTTTGCCAATGTGTTCGCGCTGAAATCCTTCCGCCGTTCCTTCCTTACAAGCCTGGAGGTGGCGCTTTTGGCAACCCTTATCGCGCTGCTTGTGGGTATCCCGGCAGCCTATGCCCTGGCCCGCTCCAATGTAAAGGGGAAACAGATGCTTAAGTCCATTTTCCTGTCGCCCACCATTGTGCCGGGAATCGTGATTGGCTTCATCCTGTACCAGTTTTTAATCCTTACACTGAGGATACCGGTGTTTGTAAGCCTTCTGGCCGGACATTTCATGGTAACGCTTCCCTATGTCATCCGCGTGGTGGGGTCTTCCATGGAACAGTTTGATTTCTCCATTGAGGAAGCGGCCTGGAGTCTGGGATGCCCCAAGCAGGCGGCATTTTTCAAGGTGGTTCTTCCCAATGTGACTTCGGGAATCTCATCCGCCTTCATGCTTGCATTTATCAACTCCTTTAATAACATACCTGTATCCATGTTCCTGTCAGGGCCGGGAGTCAGCACCTTCCCCTCCACCCTCATGAACTATATTGAATATAATTATGACCCTACTGTTTCTGCCGTATCCGTGCTTCTCATGGCAGCAACCGTAATCATCATGGTAATTATTGACAGGACACTGGGCATCGCGGCCCTGGCTAAATAGGAGGATGACGAAAATGGCATTTATGACCCTTAATCAGATTGATGTCAGCTACGATAAAAAGAAGCAGATTTTAAAAGGCCTTGACCTTAAGGTGGAAAAGGGGGAACTGGTATCCCTTCTGGGGCCAAGCGGCTGCGGCAAGTCCACGACCCTCAGGGTGGTGGCGGGATTCATTGACCCTCAGGGCGGGACTTTTACCCTGGACGGGGAAGACATGACCAGGGTGGCTGTGCACAAGAGGAATTTTGGCCTGGTATTCCAGAGCTATGCCCTGTTTCCCCATCTGAGCGTGTATGATAATGTGGCCTTCGGGCTGCGTACCAGGAAAATGGACAAGGAAACCATTGATAAAAAGGTAAAGGATATTCTGGAGGTCTGCGGACTGACTGAGCTTGCACAGAGATTTCCAAAGCAGATGTCAGGCGGACAGAGGCAGAGGGTGGCCCTGGCCAGGGCGCTTGTGATTGAGCCCAAGCTCCTGCTGCTGGATGAGCCTTTAAGCAACCTGGACGCAAAGCTTAGGCTCAGCATGAGGGTGGAGATAAAACGCCTTCAGAAAAAGCTTGGTATCACAACCCTGTTCGTCACCCATGACCAGGAGGAATGTTTCTCCATATCCGATAAGGTGGCTGTCATGAACAACGGCGTCATAGAGCAGTTTGACACACCTGAGAATATTTACAGAAGACCTGCAACCGAGTTCGTGGCAAGGTTCATCGGGTTTGAGAATTTCCTTGAGATGGAACGGGACGGTGTACACGTCTACCGAGTGCCGGACGGCAGCCGGTTCGAGGTGGACATGGACTGCGAAGAAGAGGCATTTGCAGGCACCATCCGTCCGGATGATATATGTCTGGCAGAGCAGGGACAGCAGGAAAATGTCCTCACAGGGGCAGTGGGCGTGCGCACCTTCCTGGGAAAGAGTTATCAGTATGAGGTGAATACGGCGGCCGGGGTGCTGAAGGTCAATATGGATACTTCCAACCTGTTCAGGGAAGGCCAGGAAATCAGGCTGTATCTGCCAAAGGATAAACTGGTCCTGGTACGCAGATAGTATATAAATAAACCCTATGTAGGGAAGTAAAAGGAGATTATTATGAAAAAGACAATTGCAATGGTACTTTGCGCGGCATTGACCCTGACCGCCTGCGGAGGCGGCGCATCCACAGGGGATACGAAGGCGGCTTCGGACGGAAAGCAGAAGCTGGTGCTTTCCACCTATGGACTGAGCGAGGATATTTCCGCGGAAGAGGTCTATGCTCCCTTTGAGCAGGAATTTAACTGTGAAATCGTTACAGAGACAGGCGGGACCAATGACCGTTATACCAAGCTGGCTGCTGACAGTGAGTCCAGCATTGATGTGATTGAACTGTCACAGGCCATGACCGCAAAGGGGATTGAGGAAGGGCTGTTCGAGGATATTGATTTAAGTAAGATTGAGAATGCGGCCGATATGATTACGGCTGCCAAAACCATGGCGGATGCAGGACAGGGCGTGGCTTACACCATTAACAGCATCGGCATCATGTACAATCCGGATGCAGTTGATTTTGAGATAAAGGGCTTTGATGACCTGTGGGATTCCAGACTGGAAGGCATGGTTTCCATTCCGGAAATCACCACCACCTTCGGACCGGCCATGGTATATATGGCAAGCGACCATGCAGGTGTGGATATTAAGAGCGACAACGCAGAGGCTGCATTTAAGGCCCTGGAAGAGTTAAAGCCGAATCTGGTTAAGACATACGCCAAGTCCGCCGACCTGATTAATATGTTTACTTCCGGTGAAGTGGCGGTAGCGGTTGTGGGTGATTTTGGTGTTCCTACCATCCAGGCAGCTAACCCGGACCTTGTCTATGTGACGCCGGACATTACGTATGCTAACTTTAATACCATCAGCATTACCAAGAACTGTAAGAATAAGGATCTGGCCTATGAATATCTCAACTACCGTTTAAGTCCTGAGCTTCAGGCCAAGACAGGCAAGGCCCTGAACGAGGCGCCCACCAACAAAAAGGTTGAATTCACGGAAGAAGAGTCTAAGAACATGACATACGGCCCCAAGGCCGCCAATGCAAAGGTGCTGGATTACTCCTTTGTGAATCCGCAGTTAAACAGCTGGATTGACCAGTGGAACCGTATTATTAATAATTAGCTCCATGCTATAAACATACAGCAGGTATTAGGTTAGAAGAATAAGGATCCCTGGAGAGTGGCTATGAAGGTTGATTTCGTGGTAAAGGACGCCTGGGTTTTCATGACATACAGGCAGTGCTTTGAGAAAAGGGATGTTGCGGTTGCAGGGGAAAAGATTTACGCGGTTTCCCCTGCAATCTGCTATCCGGACGTGACAATGGTTGACGGCAGCGGAATGTATATGATTCCGGGGCTGGTTGATATCCATATGCATATTGAAAGTTCCATGACTTACCCGGCAGAATTTTCCCGCATCACCCTGCCTTACGGCGTTACAACCGTTGTGGCTGATGCCCATGAGATTGCCAATGTATTTGGGATGGACGGCATTCAGTGGTTCATGGGGCAGGAGACAAAGCTGGATATATTTTATGCCATCCCTTCCAGCGTGCCGGCCACCAATGACAGCCTGGAGACATCGGGCGCAGGGATTGGGGAGGAGCAAGTCAGGGAGCTGTTGCGTGACGGCAGGGTGCTGTGTCTTGGGGAAGTCATGAATTTTAAGGACCTGACATCGGATGGTGATACGTTAATCAAACGGCTGGTGGGTATCTGCAGGGGCAGGGATATCCGGGACAGCATACGGATTGAGGGCCATTGTCCCAAAATCAGCGGTGAGGACCTTTGCCGTTTTATCTATGAAGGGGTGGACGCGGATCATACCCAGCAGACGCCTGGGGGCGTGCTGGAAAAAACAGATATGGGAATGTTCATGGAATTGCAGCATAAGTCCCTGACGCCGGAGGTGGTGGACACGGTATGCCGCCATGGTCTTTATGAAAATGTAGCCCTCATCACGGATGATACCATGCCGGACCAGCTTTTAAAGGGACAGTTAAACCAGATAGTGGGCCATGCGGTTAAGAATGGAATGCCTGTGGAAAAGGCAATCTACTGCGCAACATTTACCCCGGCAAGGCGGATGCACCTGGATGACCGGGGGATGATCGGGCCTGGAAAGCTGGCGGACTTTGTGCTGCTTCGGGATTTGGAACGCTTTCAGCCGGCGGCGGTGTTTAAGCGGGGGGAATTGGTGTATGGGGAACGCTGGGGAGCGGGATATGGAGCCCATAGGGCAGGAGAAGCGGATGCGGCAGGAGCGGTAGGTGCATCAGTGGGAAATGCAGAAAAGCCCGCCGGAAAAAGAGATGCACCCATACCTGAAGCATTTTACCATTCCGTAAACTGTAACAGGGCCATGGCAGAGGACTTCCTCCTGAAGACGGATAAACCATGTTCCAGAGTCAAAGTAAATGTGATGAAAATCCAGACCCATGGCACATTCACCTCCAGGGTAGTCAGGGAGCTGGATGTGAAAGACGGCGTCATATGCTGGAAGGCGGCAGGTCTGTCCCTGGCAGTGATGTTTGAGCGTTATGGGAAGAACGGGAACATTTCCTTTGGACTGGCGGAGGGCGCGTTAAAGAAGCCGGGAGCCATTGCAACGACCTGGTCCCACGACAGCCACAACCTGCTGGTACTGGGAACCTGTGAGCAGGATATGGCGGCGGCACAGAACCGGATCATAGAGCTGCAGGGCGGTTATGCGGCTGCTGAACATGGGCTTGTGACGGCTGAGGCCAGGCTTCCGGTGGGCGGCATCCTATATGACGGCCCGGTGGAAGAACTGGCGTCTGATTTGGGCAGGGTTAGGCAGGTAATGAGGAACCTGGGATATGAAAACAATAATGAAATCATGTCCATGTCCACCCTTGGGCTTCCGGTATCCCCGGAACTGAAGCTGACCGATTACGGGCTGCTGGACGTAAGGACCCAGGAACCGGTTCCCCTCATTGAGGAGTATATTGAATAAGGGAGTTGTTATCAGATGAAGACAGTCATCACCAATGGCATCATTATTACCATGAACCGGGATATGGATATGTATCCGGAGGGATATGTAGTCCTGGAGGACAGCAGGATATCAGAGGTCGGCCCCATGGAGGCGCTGGAGCACCGTATGACAGGGTGGGGAGGCAGCAGGCAGGAGGGCATTTCCATCATAGATGCAGAACATGGCATTGTCATGCCTGGCATGGTGAATACACACTGCCATATGGGAATGATCCCCTTCCGGGGATTGGGGGATGACTGTAAGGACAGGCTTCGGGTTTTCCTCCTGCCCATGGAGTCCAGGGCAATGGACAGGGAGCTGGCCGGCCTTTCCAGCAGATATGCTGTCTGCGAGCTTCTTTTAAGCGGTGTCACCACATGGATATGTATTATTTTGAGGATGCGGTGGCAGAGGTCATGGATCAGATGGGAATCAGGGGGATTGCCGGAGAGACCGTGATGGAGGAAGCATCCTGTGATGCAAGGACGCCCCGGGAAGCCATTATGCTGGGGCAGGAGCTGATTAAGCGTTACAGGAACCACCCGCGGATAAAGGGCTGTATTGCGCCCCACGGAACAACAACGTGCGGCAGCAGTACGCTTCAGGAAATCCATGAGGTGAATCATAAATACGGCGTGCCATTTACCCTTCATGTGGCTGAGATGGATTATGAAATGACGTACCTGAAGGAACAATATGGATGTACGCCCATAGAATATCTGGACCGGCTGGGGGTCCTTGACAGCCATACCCTGTGCGCACACAGCATACGCCTTACGGAGCAGGATATAAGCCTGATGGCAAAGTCCGGCAGCAGCGTGGCCCACTGCATCGGCTCCAATACTAAGGCGGCCAAAGGTGTGGCGCCGGTAAGTTTCATGCTGGAACATGGGATGACCGTGGGGCTTGGCACGGATGGACCGGCCAGCGGCAATACCTTGGACTTATTTACACAGATGAGGTTCTGCGCAAATTTCCACAAAAATGAGACCGGGGACAGGAGTGCATTTCCTGCAAAGGACATAGTCTCAATGGCAACCATATGGGGAGCCGGGGCTTTGGGCCTGGACCCGCTGACCGGATCCCTGGAACCGGGAAAAGAGGCGGACCTGGTGGTGGTGGAAACGGATTCGCCCAACATGTTTCCTGTGTATGACCCTTATTCGGCCCTTGTGTACAGTGCGCGTGCAGATAATGTAAGGCATGTGTTCGTGGCAGGCCGGTGCCTGGTAAAGGACAAGCAATTGGTGTCCCAGGATTTCCGGCAGATAAGGGAAGACCTGCAGCAGAAAATGAACCAGACTGCTTTTGGCGGAATGGGCAATGCTGTATTAGCTTAGGTATCCTTAATTTCATACCGGGACAGCACCCAGTCCAGGCCATTGATATGATTGAATATCTGGTCCAGCGCTTCCTGGCTGGTCAGTCCGGGATGGAATCCTTCATTGGTTCCATCCTTTTCCATGCGCATCCGCACGACCCAGCGCACGGAACTGTCATAGAGGGGAAGGTCATGGGAAATGCTGCCGTCCGCTGTCATGGGAACCGGACCTGCCCCGCACCGGGTAAGCTGTTCATCTTCTGTGATTGTTACAGAGGTAAGCTCTTCCTCTAAAGGCGCAGTGACTGCCTGCAGCTGTCTTATGGCCGTATCTGCATCCGGTCCGATGATGATGGTCAGATTCATGTCTGGGGATTGTCCTCCTATGTATCCATAGTAACTGTCACATGTCTTTAGAAGGCGTTGCGCCAGTTCAGGCAGGGTGCCCACAGAGTCCCATTTGAGAACCAGATGGGACGCGTAATCCTGGTCGTACCATGTGAACCCTGAAATCCCCTGCCCTGATGCGGCGTATAAAAGGGCTTCGGCCCAATATCCGCATCCTCCTACGGTATAGCGGGTGACGTCATCCGAGGAGGATTGGACAGGAATTACCCATAGCGGAAACGGTATATCAGCTTCACCTAAGGACTTCATATTGTAGAAATAAACCCCGTCAGTCTCATCCTCCTGATCGAAGTAAGAGCTGTCCACATGAATATCTACAATACCGGACATGACTGCGGTCAGCGGGGATGCGGATGGATAGGTATGGATGCTGGAGAAGCTTCCCTTATAGACCGTTGTAAGGTTATTCTTACCGTAAAATGCGTACTCTTCAGGAATTATAGGGAGATTCTCCGGGCGTGTGATGGGGCCGAAACCATCGTATATCCATTTTTTAGGAGATGAAGGTTGGGACATGTTTTGGGAGGTTTCACCGCTGTACGAAAGGATATTACCGGCAGGGCGCATGTCGGAGGCTTTTGTTTCCGTCAGTATCTTGTCAATCTCCCTGACCAGTTCCGATGAATCAGGGCCTGACAGGGGCTGGGGAGGATTTTTCTTTATTTCGTTTATTATTTTCTGTACATCGGAAGGATTGCTGGTGCGGCTGGGGGCCATGGAAATACCCTTTATAAGGATGACCACGAATAAAAGTATCAGGCTGGACAGTATCCGCTGGGAACGGGACCAGGGCTGCCGGCGGGACCTGGCTTCCTGGTTATCTGCTTTGGGCAGCGGCGGCATGTCCGCCATGGCAGCCATATCCTTTTCATAGCGGTATGCATGCTGCATTATTTCCCAATGGACATTATCCATATGGGGAACGACGGGATAGGAGGGGGATTTATACTGCCTGAACCGGTAGGCCCTGTACAAAGCAACCGCCTCCGCCCGGTTGATATTGCTCCTGTTGGCACTGAGCCACTGGTCCAGCTGTTTAAGGAAATCAGGTTCCCATCCAGCCAGTTTGAAACGTGGGGATTCATACCATTCTTCCAGACGCATCAGGGCTTTTGTGAAATCCTCCCCATTGGTGTCAACGGATTTGGGAAAGGAGTCATGGAGTTTTTTTAGGCTTTCTAAAAGCTTACTGCATGAGGCGTTTAACTCCTGCTCCATGCCCTGCTCCACCAGCAGGGAGATATCTGGGATGGCCGCCTGTTCCCTGGCAGGAGCCGTAGTGGGCGTGTCCGCAGGGGTGGCTGTCCGTTCCCTGGCAGGAGCCATAGTAGGCGTGTCCGCCGGAATCCGCGCCGCCGCCTTAACCGCCGCCGTATAAGCCTTATGAAGCCGGTCAAATTCTTCCGGATGTTCTTCCGGGTGGCAGGCGGCGCATTTGGCAGCGTATGCTTTTTTGATTGCCCGTTTATCAGATGTGGGAGAAATGCCGAGTATGTCCCATATTGTGTCTGCCATCATACGCCTCCGTATAGTTTGCTTTCCAGGTAGTTAAATGTGTCGTCTGTCTTTTTGCGGGCGGCAGCAATGGCTGCGGGACTGCCTGCTGCCAGGACGCCTGAGAACCAGTTTAACAGGTTCAGGATTACCTGGCGGTCATCACCCAGCAGTTCCATGTAGAGCCGTTCTCCCCTGGAGAATACAAGCTGGTTGACGGCCTGTTCCCTGGCAGGACGTTTCAGCTGTTCCAGTTCCTGCATTTTTTCATCCAGTTCCTGGCTGTCCATCCGGATACGTTCATTCATGATCAGTTTTTTCACCACATCCCCATGCCTGTTTTCAGCCTCCACATCCAGAATACCGTTGATGTCATACGTGAAACGGACCACCACGCCTTCCTGGCCATTGGGGGCAGGCGGAACCGTCAGGTTTAATTCGCCTAAAAACAGGTTTTCACTGCAATGCATGGATTCGCCCTGGAACACAAGGATGCCGATATCTGTCTGCAGGTCCCTGGTGGTGACATAAAAACCGCTTTTACTGGTGGGCAGGGGCGAATTCCGTTCAATGATGGGTGACATGATATGGTCCCTGCCATTATTTCTGTCAATGATTCCGATTCCCAGGGTAAAGGGGCAGATATCCGTGAGGATGATATCTTTTATATCAGATCTGCGCTCCTTAATCCCCCCATAGATACCGGCCCCCAGAGCAATGATTTCATCTGGCTGTCCGGCAAGGAACGGCTCCCTGTGAAGGAAATGTCCGATATACTGTTGGACCGCTGGCATTTTACAGGTCCCGCCCACAAGGACAATCTGGTCAATATCCTCCACGGTCTTTCCGGCATCAGACAGGGCGTGGAATACCACCTTTTCCAGACGTTTAAAGAGGGGAGCGCAAATCCGTACCAGGTCCGCTGTTGTCAGGAAAAGCCCAAGCTCATTCTCCCTGTACAGGTAATTCATCATGGCCGCCTGGCTGGCCGTAAGTTCCCGTTTGCATTGCTCCGCCTTTTTAAGCAGAAGGTTTTGTTCAGACATGGTCATGGATTCATAATCCAGTCCATGCTGTCCGCAGAAATATTCAGCAATTAACATATCAAAATCATTGCCGCCCAGATGGTTGTCGCCAGCCACGGCCTGTATCTCGATGATCTGCTCAAAGCACTCCACCACGGATACGTCCAGGGTGCCGCCGCCAAAGTCAATTACCAGAAACTGGGAGTCATCTTCCCCGGTCTGGTTCCGGCAGGCCAGGGCTGCTGCAGATGGTTCATTGACCAGACGTTCCACCTTAAGTCCGGCCAGCTGTCCGGCCTGTTTGGTTGCAAAGCGCTGCTCGTCATTAAAATAAGCAGGCACACTGATGACAGCTTCCTCCACCGGTTCCCCCAGATATGCTTCCGCATCCAGTTTAAGCTGCTTCAATATGAGGGAAGAGAGTTGGGCAGCCTTAAATATGTGGTTCCCAAGCCGGAAATCGTGGGCAGTGCCCATCTGCCTCTTAAAGGAGGCAGCGCTGCGTTCCGGCTGGGTATGCATCTTTTCCCTGGCAACCGTGCCTGTCCACAGAGTGCCGTCCTTATCCATGCTGACCACGCTGGGGGTCAGGAATGTTCCCAGGGAATTGGGAATCAGCTCTGCCTTTCCGTGTCTCCAGATTGATACCAGGCTGTTGGTGGTTCCAAGATCAATACCGATAATTGCCATATGACTTCTCCTGCTTGGATTATTTTTGATATATGTATATTTTAGTTCAGTTTCCTATATTTTTCCACCATATTTAAATTGATTTATTTTATCACAAATAGGTGTTGACATGCATGTATAAATGGATTAATATATGGAGGGTAACATGATTTACAATTATATAGTTCGTATATATCCCTTATTCAGAGTGATGGAGGTACAAAGGACCTGTGAAGTCACGGCAACCCCGGTTGAGTATGTCAGTATTGATGTGCAAAAGGGCCGGAAGGTGCCAGCCTGAGCGAGGAGTGTGCACTGTTTCATGCATGCTTAATCGAGCAATAAGAGGATTTGAAGATTTTTTGTTATTTTCAAGTCCGCAATTGCTGCGGACTTTATTTTTTGTAAAGGATATGTGTTGCAGGAACCAGGTAACAGAATGATTTATTTCAGAGAAAAGGAGAACATGAATAATATGGAGAGAAGACTTTTTACATCTGAATCCGTAACCGAGGGACATCCGGATAAAATGTGCGATGCCATTTCCGACGCCATCCTGGACGCTCTTATGGCCCAGGACCCCATGAGCCGCGTGGCTTGTGAGACAGCTGCCACAACAGGCTTAGTACTTGTAATGGGTGAGATTACGACCAATGCATATGTGGATATCCAGAAGATTGTCCGGGAGACAATACGGGGGATTGGATATGACCGTGCAAAATACGGATTTGACTGCGATACCTGCGGCGTGATAACCGCCATTGACGAGCAGTCCCAGGATATTGCCCTTGGGGTGAACAAGGCCCTGGAAGCAAAGGAAAACAGGATGTCCGACCAGGAGCTGGATGCCATCGGCGCAGGCGACCAGGGAATGATGTTCGGTTTTGCCACCAATGAGACTGAAGAGTACATGCCATATGCCATTTCCCTGGCCCACAAGCTGGTCAGACGGCTGACAGAGGTGCGCAAGGACGGCACATTAAAATATCTGCGTCCGGACGGCAAGTCCCAGGTTACGGTGGAGTATGATGAGAATGACAGGCCGGTGCGCCTGGATGCAGTGGTACTTTCCACCCAGCATGATGAGAGCGTGTCCCAGGAGCAGATTCATGCGGATGTTAAGAAATACATCTTTGACGAAATCCTTCCTCAGGACATGGTGGATGGGAACACCAAGTTCTTCATTAATCCCACCGGACGTTTTGTGATTGGCGGACCCCAGGGAGACAGCGGCCTGACCGGACGTAAGATTATTGTGGATACCTACGGCGGTTATGCACGTCACGGCGGCGGCGCGTTTTCCGGCAAGGACTGCACCAAGGTGGACCGTTCCGCTGCCTATGCAGCCCGTTATGTGGCGAAGAATATCGTGGCAGCCGGACTGGCCGACAAGTGTGAAATCCAGCTGTCCTATGCAATCGGCGTGGCCCACCCAACCTCCATCATGGTAGATACTTTCGGCACAGGAAAGCTGAGCAATGAACAGCTGGTGGAAATCATCCGTTCCAATTTTGACCTCCGCCCGGCCGGTATCATCAAGATGCTGGATCTCCGCCGCCCGATTTATAAGCAGACAGCTGCCTATGGACATTTTGGCCGCAATGATCTGGACCTTCCCTGGGAGAAGCTTGATAAGGTGGAGCTGCTGAAGTCATTGGCAGGGATATAGGAAGACGTGTAGTAAGTATCTTTATTACACAGCACATATAAATATAGATGAAAGCCCAGTGCCGGCGCACTGGGCTTTTCATATTCTTTGGTGCCTGTCAGCGGCCCGGATTTCCATAAATCCTCCCCGCCCTCTTTTATCTTATGCATATAAATGTTATCCTGGGGATATATCCGGATTTAAAATATTCGGCAAGATATACATCATATACAGTTGGGAAAAGGTGGGGGACATATGAAGGGGATACGGAAATACTGGAGCAGACAATCATTTACAAAACAGATATCCGTTGTGTTTATATTGCTGTTTACCGCCCAGATCGTGTTTCTGGCAGGTATAAGCAATACATACTTAACGGATATTATTGAGAAGAAAATCATCGGGTTTTTCCGCATAGCAGTGGAGCAGGCAGCATCCAATATTGCAGCAACCCTGAATGGGTATGAGGAAGCTGTTAACCAGATGACCATAGATGAAAAATTCCTTGATTACATGCAGCAATTTGAAGAAGCCCAGGGACAGGATGAAGTGGGCGTGAAGCAGGAACTGAGGAAGCAGATGCGGACCTTTATGTCTTACCGCCCTCAGGTGTGGTGCATGGCTGTGGAGACTGAAAATGGAAAGGTATTCAGCTCGGACAGGCTTCAGATTGATTCTCTATACCAGAAAAGCCCGGAGTTATATGACCTGTATTTTTCACAGGTGGAAAAGCAGGAAATCCTTCAGGGGGAGTGGATACCGGCCGAGTATTATGACAGGCAGGGGACCTCGGATTATTATCTTTTCACGTACCGGAAACGGCTGATGGATTTCTATACGGCCAGGTATGTGGGAACCTTCCTCATGGGCGTGAATGAACTGGTACTCTCCGATATCTGCCAGGAGGCCCAGATTACGCCGGACAGGAACACGAATTATAATTTCATTGTGGATCAGGAAAACCGGATTGTTTCACATTATGACAAATCCATGATAGGTACGGATATCGCTGACATGGACGGATGGGAGCAGGTGGCTCCAGGAGGCGGCCAGGATGTGCACCTGGTGAAAGAGAACCACGGGGACAAGGCGGTGGTGCTGGTGGATATTCCCAAGACATCCTGGCGCCTGGCCGGCGTCCTGGATAATGATTATATACTAAAGGAAATACGGAATTTCCAAAAGATAATATGGATGATAACCATGTGCCTGATGGTGCTGGGCGGTTTCTTTATATGGATTCTGTCCCGCAGGCTGTCCGCATCTGTTAAGCAGGTGGTAAATACCATGAAGGAGGTAAGGTCCGGGGAAATGTCCGCCCACATGGAAATGGAAGGCAAGAATGAGATATCCATCATAGCCAGCCAGTTTAATAAGATGATGAGACAGATTAATAACCAGATGGACGAGATTAAGCAGGTCAGTGAAATGAAGAAGGATGCGGAAATCAGGGCGCTTGAGGCCCAGATTAACCCTCACTTCATCTACAACACCCTGGATTCCATCCATTGGCTGGCAATAGAGAACGGGGAAGATGAAATCAGTGAAATGCTTAGCGAATTTGCCCAGATCCTCAGGTATCAGATAAGTAAAAGCAATGACGTTGTTGAAATAAAGGATGAGATGGAATACCTGAAAAAGTATCTGTTCCTTCAGAAAATCCGTTTCATGGATAACTTTGAATATGCCATTGATTGTGAGGAAGGAATCCTGGACTGCCATATCCATAAGATGATATTCCAGCCCTTGATTGAAAATGCAATCATTCATGGATATGCGCGTATCCGCCACGGAGGATTCCTCCGCATCAAGATTTACCATATAGATGAAAGCAGGATCTGTTTTTCCATAACGGATAACGGGCGGGGGATGTCACAGGAGAAAGTGGGGGAAGTTTTTGGTGAAGGTGGGAGCACGCCATCCATCGGCGTGTCAAATGTATTAGCCAGGCTGAAGCTTTATTATGGGGACAGCTACAGGCTGGAAGTACATTCGGAGGAAAACAGGGGAACCTCCATTAAGATTACCATACCAAAGATGTGATGTAAAAGAGGGTGAAAAGATGAAAATCATAATTGTGGAGGATGAAAGAAAGTCATTAATGGGGCTCACTGCCTTGATTGGACAGCTGGAAGAAAGATGGGACATTGTGGGGACGGCCGGTAATGGGGAAGAAGGCGTCCGGCTGATTGCCAGGGAACAGCCGGATGTGGTCATAACAGATGTGATGATGGAGCAGATGGACGGCCTGGAAATGATGGAGGCAATAAGGAACCAGGGCAACGAGTGCAAATTCATTGTGTTAAGTGGATATGCCGACTTCAAATTTGCCCAGAAAGCAATTCAGCTGGGGAGCGTGGATTATCTTTTGAAACCAGTGACAAAAAAGACATTGAGGGAAGTACTGGAACGGGTGGAGCAGAAAATCAGGGAAGAAAAATACCAGATAAGACCATCAACCTTTTCTGAACAGGAATTATGGGAAAGGCTGTACTCAGTCCCGGAGAACGCGGCTGAAAGCTATCTGAAGGAGCTGGAATCCAGGATGGCAGGCAAGGGGATATACCTGCTGATGCTTAAAGGAGATGCCGGTTTTACGGTTTCAGAAGAAACAAAGTGGAAGGAAATCATGAAATATTATCTGTCAGGCGTGGCATTCCATTTTTTCTCCGGAGGCAGGCATAAACTGTTTTTTGCAATTGAATCAGGGGAAACCGCATGCCTTGAAGGGCGGGTACGGGAAGGGCTGAAACGCGGGAAAAGCCTGTTCCACAAACCGGTTGCGGCGGTATCCTACTTCCTTGGAGGGTTAAAAGAATTTTACAGGGCGCTTAAAGTGATGGAGGACAACAGCAATTGGGGGCTGTCTGTCATACAGATGGACATAATAAACGAGGAAAAACTTAAGGCGGTAGAATGTAATAAATTCATCTATCCCATGGAGACTGAAAGGAATATGATCCGCCACATCGGGGAACTGGATATGGCGGCGGTCCGGGAGGATCTGAGGGAATTTGAAGCATATCTGAAAAAGCAGGTTTACCATTATGGGGATATCCGTGAGGCAATGCTGTGCATGACCGTTGCCATCCTGTATGAAATCCGTAAGACAAGTTATGGGATATATGAGGAAATCAGCCATCTGAATGTCCTGGAATGGGTAAAAACAAGAATTTCCACAGATGCCTATGCAACCATGATGCTGAATATCCTGGGTGAATTCAAACGTTATAAAGATAATATACGCCACTGTAATAATCCGGTCATTAATGAGGTATTAAATATCATTGAAAAGGAATACAGGGAGAATATCCTTGTGGAAGAAATGGCGCGCCGCTTTAATATTACCCCCGAGTATTTAAGCACGCTGTTTGTGCGGGAACTGGGGATTAAGTACACTGCATACTGTACCCAGGTTAAGATTGAACACGCAAAAAAGCTTCTCAGAAACAGTGACATGAAGATTTATGAAGTGGCTGAACAGAGCGGGTACATGGATGTAAAATACTTCTGCAAGGTGTTTAAGAAGTATACGGGAAAAAGCCCTAAGGAATATATCCAGATGTAACGTTTGTTTTGGACACCTTTCTTAGAAATGTAGAATGGGAAATGAGATACGCAGGTGGTATCCTTGAATCAGAAAACAAACAGGGAGGGATTTCAATGAGAAAGGAACACAAATGGTTATGGTCAGCAGCAGCAATTGCAATGGCGGCAGGAATCTGTATGGGGTGCGGTGCAAAGTCTGACGGGGGGACGGCACAGACCGCTGAACAGGATGTGAAAGCCCAGGAGGAAAGCACAGGACAGACCGATGCATCCCAGACCGAAGGGGATAAAAAGATTACATTGCTTTTAACGTATCCCAAGGAAAAAACAGTCCTCTATCAATGCATTGAGGATTTTACAGCTGAAACCGGAATACAGGTGGAGATTCAGTACATGCCCCTGGCGGATTCCAGAAAGCAGATTAATATCATGGTGGCCAGCGACAGCCTTCCGGATGTGATGGATGTGGACAACACGGACACGGCCACTTACGCAAAGATGGGAATCCTGGCGGATATCACGGACCGCGTTAATTCAGAACTGGAACTGGACCAGTATTATGACAGCATTCTGGGGCAGAACCAGTATGAAGGAAAGTATTACGGCCTTCCGTTCACATCCAACAACCTGTGCCTTTATTACAATAAGGAATTACTTGATAAGGCAGGCGTCACAGAGGTTCCGGCAACCTGGGACGGGCTTCTTGAGGCATGTGGGAAACTGAAGTCAACCGGGGTCAATGGCTTCGGTGTGGCGGGGAGCCAGACAACCGATACCACCTTCCAGATGTGGCCGTTTATCTGGGGGGCAGGATCGGATGTGGACCGTATTGATTCGCCTGAGACCGTTGAGATGCTTAAATTCTATCAGACAATGGTGCAAAACCAGTACATGAGCACGGAAGTGGTAAACTATAATTCCGGTGACAATGCAAACCAGTTTATTGCAGGTAAGACAGCAATGATCATAGACGGTCCATGGCGTCTTAGCTCCATTCAGGCTGATGCGGGCTTTGAATTTGGAGTGGCCAAGGTTCCTGAGGGAAGCGCTGGGTTTAAGACAGTGCTGGGCGGCCATAATTTTGCGATTTCCAATACGGGTAATGTGGATTTAAGCTGGGAATTTGTGAAATATATGAACAGGCCCGAAGTCATGGTTAAGTATAGCGAAGCAGAGAATTATATTCCATCCAGAAAAGACGTGGCTGCAGGATCTGAGTATTTCGGCCAGGAACCCATAAGCACATTTGTGGAAATGCAGGAGTATGCAGTGGCAATGCCGGTGGAGAATTATAATAAAATCAGTGATATCCTGATTGAAATGTGGCAGTCAGTTGTTCTTGGAGCCAAGGATCCGGAGCAGGCGGCCAAGGATGCAGGCGCATCCATAGCAGGATTATAATCAAACAAGATATGGGACAAAGCGCTGCAAACACATGGCAATTGTGCTTTGCAGCACTTTTTATGCCCAAAATCAGGTGAAATGAGTTGGAAAGCGGTGATGATTGATGAAAAGAAAGAATAAAAATCCAATGCACAACAGGTATACAAAAAGGGAAATCATGGCCGGATATTGTTTTATACTTCCTGCTGCAGTGTTTCTGGCGCTGATTGTAATATATCCGTTGATATACAACCTGAGTATGAGCTTTCATGAAGTGACGCTGGAAACCTTCCGTGGGGAGCAGCCCTTTATCGGACTGGAAAACTACAGGGAAGTACTGGCCATGCCCATGGTCAGGAAATCTATATGGAACACGGTTTATTTTACGGTAATGTCCATCATGTTCCAGTTCGTCATAGGATTTGCCCTTGCCCTTCTGTTTTCCAAGGCATTCAGGCTCAGCAAGATATCCAGGGGGCTTTTGATGGTGTGCTGGCTGGTTCCCGTCATTGTATTTGCCTCTGTATGGAAATGGATATTTGCAGGGGATGGTTCCGGTATCTTAAATTATTTCCTGACCCAGCTGCATATTGTGAAGGCGCCGGTTTCCTGGCTGACCACGGAACGGGGGGCCATGACAGCTCTTATCATTACGAATATCTGGAGAGGCGTTCCCTTTAACATGCTGTTGCTGGCAACCGGGCTGACTACGCTGCCCGAGGAACTGTTTGAAGCGGCTGCCATTGATGGGGCCAACCGCATCCAGCGGTTCTGCCACATTACACTTCCGCTGCTTAAGCCCACCATCCTCAGCGTGGTGACACTTGGGTTCATCTATACATTTAAGGCATTCGACCTGATTTATATAATGACAAACGGAGGGCCCCTGGATTCCACGCAGATACTGGCAACAGCCTCTTACAAACTGACGTTTTCCAATTTTGAATTCGGACAGGGGGCTGCGGTAGCTAATATCATGCTGATCCTTTTGCTGGTGGTTGCCATATTTAATCTTAAGTTAATGGAGAAAGAAGAGGTGATGTGAGATGGATAAACGGAAAAAAAGGGAACAGATATTGTTTAACCTGATTGCTGCTGCTGTGCTGCTGTTATTTTTGTTTCCCATCTACTGGATGGTAATTACCTCCCTTAAATCATCAAAGGAGATCTTTGCCGAAGTCCCAACCTTTTTTCCTGAAAAGATTGAACTGGAAGGATACATATCACAGTTATTTATCAGAGGAAGCGTGCCTATCTGGATCAGTTTCAGGAACAGTTTTGTCATAGCGGCAGCCACCACAATCATCTCTACCTTGCTGGCCACCTTGTCCGCGTACGGGCTGGCACGCTTTAAGCTGAGTATCAACCGGGCGGTGCTGTTGGCAATCCTGATAACACAGATGCTGCCCACGGTGCTGTTCCTCTCCCCGCTATTCATGACATTTAAAAAAATTGCTATTTTAGATACCCTGGCAGCGCCTGTTATTTTTACCTGCCTGCACAGCATTCCTTTCTGTATCATTACACTCCGGCCATATTTTCTGGATATTCCCAAGGAACTGGAGGACGCTGCCATTATTGACGGGTGCGGCCGTTTCCAGGTGTTCTGGCGGGTAATGGTCCCCATTACTTATCCGGGTATTGTGGTTTCAGCTGCATTTACCTTTCTCTGGGGATGGGGGGACCTGATGGGAGCCCTCACCTTTATTAAGACAGACCGCCTATATCCCCTGACGGTTAATATGTATAAGGCTATCGGTGAATATGGGATTGAATGGAACAGCCTGATGGCATTTGCGGTAATCCTGACCATACCCGTGCTTCTGATATTCATATGTCTTCAGAAGTATCTTATTACGGGTATTACGGCCGGCGCAGTCAAAGGCTGATGTTGAAAAGGTGTCTGAAAGGATGGAATTATGGATGAGAGATGGCAGAAGTCCCTTCCTGTAAGCTGGAAAAATGTAAGGTTTACAGGCGGGTTCTGGAAGAAGAGACAGGAAATAAATGAACAGGTAACCCTTCCGGCTGAGTATGAGCAGTGCAAAAGCTCCGGCAGGGTGGATTCCGTAAAATGTATTTATAAGCCCCGGGAGAACAGCGGACCCGGAAAGGGAGTGTTTACCATAGACGGTGTCCTGGAGGAGAATCTGGCGGATGGGGAAACAATACCCAGGCCCCATCATTACTGGGATTCCGATCTGGCAAAATGGATTGAGGGGGCATCTTATGCCCTCTGGTATCAAAGAAATCCGGAAACAGAGGCAGTGATTGATGGAATCATAGATGATTTCGGGAAGCTGCAGATGCCGGACGGGTATGTGAATACCTACTATACAGTGGTTGAACCCGGAAAACGCTGGACCAATGTACACCGCATGCATGAACTGTACTGCGCCGGACATCTGATAGAGGCAGCGGTTGCATACTATGAAGCCACGGGGAAGGCAAAATTACTGGAAATCGTGGAACGGTATGCCGACCACATTGACCGTGTGTTCGGCCCGGCAGATTATCAGATCCACGGGTATCCGGGCCATCAGGAGATAGAGCTGGCCCTGGTGAAGCTGTACCGTCTGACGGGTAAACAGAATTATCTGGAACTGGCAGCCTATTTCCTGAACGAGAGGGGAAAGCAGCCATATTTCTTTGAAGAAGAGGCAAGAAAACAGGGAAGGGACCCGGAGGACGGGGGCCCCAAGGGAATTTTAGGAAAAAGCTTTTTGTCCCAGGGACCATATGCCCTGTTCCAGGCACATCTGCCTGTCAGGGAACAGGTGACGGCGGAAGGCCATGCGGTCCGGCTGGCTTATATGGGAGGAAGCATGGCGGATGTGGCGGCAGAGACAGGGGATAAAAGTCTTTGGCAGGCATGTGTCCGTCTTTGGGACAATGTTACGTCAAAGAGGATGTATATTACCGGAGGTATCGGCTCCCAGGATGGGTGTGAGAGGTTCAACTTTGATTACCATCTTCCCAACGAGGAGTCCTACCATGAGACATGCGCTTCTGTTGCCATGGTCATGTGGGGATTCAGGATGCTTCAGGTGTCACCGGACCGGAGATATGGCGATGTGATGGAAAGGGCGCTTTATAACGGGGTGCTCAGCGGGGTATCCCTTAGCGGGGACCGTTTCTTTTATGCCAATCATCTGGCTTCCCATCCGGAAATGTTCCAGGACAGGATCATCCGCAACCCGCGCATGTTCCCGCAGCGCCAGCGCTGGTTTGCAGTGTCCTGCTGTCCCATGAATCTGGCAAGGCTGCTGGAATCCCTTGGCGGTTATCAATATACCCAGGGAAAACTGGATAATGGGGGACAGGCCGTGTACGTGCATCTCTATCAGGAGGGAACGGCTGATATCAGGGTCAGGGATAAAAACGTAGTCATCCGTCAGGAGACAGCCTATCCATGGCAGGGGGATATAAAGATTACGGTAGTGACTGACCTGGATGAGGAGTGGACACTGGCCCTTCGGATACCGGAATGGAGCGGGCAGCCGGTACTTGAGGCAGGGGATGCAGAAATCTGGGAAGACAGGGGATATCTCTATGTGAGGAAGAAATGGAACGCCAACGGACACCTGGATTTAAGCCTGCCCATGAAACCTGTATTAATGGAGGCCCACCCGGGAGTCAGGATGGATTGCGGGAAAGCAGCCATACAATATGGCCCGCTGGTTTACTGTGTGGAGGAAGAGGACAATGATGGGGATTTATTCGACTGCATCCTGACCGGCAACAGCCGGTTGGAGGCGGGCTTTGAAGAAAACCTCCTGGGAGGAATCTGTACCATTCAGGTACAGGGCATAAGAAGGAACCGGGAACAGTGGAAGGGAAGATTATACCAGCCTGTGTCCAGGCGTTACTTTGAACCGGTCAAGCTGAAGGCTGTCCCGTATTATGCCTGGGCCAACCGGGGGGCTGGGAAGATGAACGTGTGGATGAACCATATTCCCGATATGGAGCACAGGGAGAATGAGGGAACAGATAAGGATAAGGCGGACAGGGGGAAAATAAGGTGAAGGGAATTGTTTATGAAGGGCCGGATACCCTTACATACCGGGATGTACCGGATGTGACGCCGCGGCGGGGGGAAGTGAAAATCAGGGTAAGGGCCTGTGGGATATGTGGCAGTGATGTCCACGGCTATATGGGAATCACAGGAAGAAGGACAGCGCCCATGATAATGGGGCATGAATTTGCAGGGGAAATTGCAGGACTGGGGCAAGATGTGGAAGGGTGGAAGCCTGGGGACAGGGTATCTGTCTATCCGGTGGATTTTTGCGGGAACTGTGAAATGTGCAAAAAGGGCCAGGTCCATCTGTGTCTGAATAAAAGGGCTTTTGGTGTGCTGGATGTGGATGGGGCGTTTGCAGAGTATATCTGTGTACCGGCAAAATGCTGTTTTTCCTTATCTGATAAGGTTTCCTTTTCAATGGGTTCCCTGTTTGAGCCGTTGGCGGTCGCGTACAGGAGTGTGGAACATGCAGGGGAACTGGAAGGAAAAACCGTGTTGATTGTGGGTGCGGGAACCATTGGGCTGCTGGCCCTGGCATGTGTAAAAATGAAGAAGGCAGGCAAGATCCTTATCTCAGATTTAAGCTGCCACCGTTTAAGGGTTGCCGGGGAGATGGGCGCAGATGCTGTCATAAATCCGAAGAGCCAGGATTTTAAAGCCAGAATCCTGGAAGAGACAGGAGGCAAGGGGGTGGATGCTGCCATTGAGGCCGTGGGTGCGGGGCCTTCGGTACAGCAGGCCATGACTGCATTGCGGTTTGGGGGCCGGGCTGTATGGATAGGCAATAACAGACCGATGATAGAGGTTAACATGCAGGAAATCGTCACAAGGGAGCTTTCCGTGCAGGGGTCGTTCCTTTATGGTTATGATGAGTTTGAAGTTGTGGCAGGAATGGTCAACCGGGGAGAAATCCATGCAGAACCTTTAATTAGTAAGACCATCAGCCTGAAAGAGGCGCCCGCCTATTTTGAGAAACTGGCAAAGACGCCCGGGGATTTAATAAAAGTGGTTGCTGTCAATTGAGAGGGGAGGATAGGAAAATGGAATATGATGATAAATTAATAGAAAGCTTAAAATGCCAGGCCCAAAGGCTGAGAAGGGATGTGGTCATCAGCATGGGCGTTGGGGTGGCCGGACATATAGGAGGATCCAATTCATCTGCAGATATCGTGGCGGCCCTCTATTTTTACAAGATGAAGCACAAGCCGGAAAACCCCGGATGGAGGGAAAGGGACAGGTTCTTATTAAGCAAGGGGCATGTGGGAATCCTTCAATATGCGGCGCTGGCGGAATGCGGTTATTTCCCGGTGGAGGATTTGAAGCACACAAAGGAAATCGGCTCATATCTGCAAGGACATCCGGATGTACAGAAGACCCCGGGAATCGAGGCGGGTACGGGTTCGCTGGGGCAGGGGCTTTCCATTGGACTGGGTATGGCCCTGGGTCAGAGGCTGGATAAGATTGAAAGCAAGACGTATGTGCTGGTGGGCGACGGAGAGATTGCGGAAGGGCAGATATGGGAGGCGGCAATGGCAGCCAGCGCGTTTAGGGCAGACAATCTGGTGGCTATTGTGGATAGGAACGGTCTCCAGGCCAATGGAAGGACCAAAGAACGTTTTGATACCGGGGATATCATTGCAAAATTTTTGAGCTTTGGCTGGCATGTGATAGAAATAGACGGACATGATATGAGACAGATTCTTGACGCCCTTAATCAGGCCGATTATGTAAAAGGCATGCCCACGGTGATTGTTGCCAATACGGTTAAGGGAAAAGGGGTCAGCTTTGCAGAGAATGTGGTGGGCTACCACAACGGCATGCTGACGGAAGAAACCTATAGACAGGCCCTGGAGGAGTTAGCGGTGCAGGACCATGCCGCGGAGCAGGACTGGTCAGGAGTGCAAAGGCAGGAGGCGCACAGATGAGCGATACGAATCAGAGAATGGTTTATGGCAATACATTGGTGGAGCTGGGAAGACAGGATCAACGGATTGTGGTATTGGATGCGGACCTGGGCGGCTCTACCATGGGAAAACTGTTTGAAGCAGAGTTTCCGGAGCGGCACTTTGAAATGGGGATTGCTGAAGCCAACATGACAAGCGTTGCGGCAGGACTGGCCCAGACCGGTAAAATCCCGTTCACAAATTCATTTGCCGTATTTGCAGGCGGCCGTGCCTATGACCAGATACGCCAGACCATTGCAATTGGAAAACTGAATGTGAAGATATGCGGTTCATCGTCAGGCCTGTCTGATTTTGGGGACGGCGCCACGCACCAGTGCGTGGAGGATATGGCTATCTTCCGTGCCGTGCCGAACATGACGGTCATCTGTCCTGCGGATGCAAATGAAACAAGGGAAGCAGTAAAGGCAATTGCACAAATGAAGGGACCATGTTATCTCCGCCTGAACCGCAATGACTATCCCAATGTGACAAAAGAGGGGGCGCGGTTTGAAATCGGTGTGCCGAGGATACTGAAGCATGGAACCGACGTTGCCCTGTTTGCAGCGGGATATATGACAGGAGTGGCCCTGGAGGCAGCCAAAGAACTGGAAGGCAGTATCTCCGTAAGGGTAATCAATGTATCTACAATCAAGCCAATGAATAAAGAGGTAATGAGGAAAATGGCCGAGGGCTGCAGGGCCGTGGTTACGGCCGAGGAGCATAATGTGGCAGGAGGGCTGGGAAGCGCTGTGGCCGAGGCTTTATGTGAAGACCCCCTGCCCATGAAGATGGTGGGGATTAAAGATACATTTGGCTGCAGCGGCCATAATTATCAGGAAGTCCTGGCTTATCACGGGCTGACGAAGGAAGCTGTGGCAGAGGCTGTCAGGGAGATGGCGGGTTAGGATGTGTACGAAACACCAGGCTGCCCTTATAAGATACAGATCAGTAATTGGCATGAGGAGACAGGCGCATATAGTGATTGATACAGGGAGACAGTGATATGCGCGTATAACGGCATAAGGCCGCTTGCATTGGCAGGCGGTCTTTTGTATAATTATGTCAAAATGTAATTTGAGAATCCGTTCATGATCTGTAATGACGGGGTGTTTCATCCAGTGATTCAATTTTTTTTATAGGAGGCGCCATGAAATCATATATCGACATATTTAACCTGGAGGGAAAGGTTGCCGTCATCACAGGCGGGGCAACCGGTCTTGGTTTTTCCATGGCCCAGTGCCTGGCCGGTGCCAATGCCACCGTGGTCCTGGTTGGGAGAAGGGAAGAGGAACTGGAACATGCGTGCCGGGAAATTGGGGAGCGCGCCCATTATATCCGCTGTGACATTACTGATTTTGAGGGGATTCCCGTGCTGGTGGATTCCATTGTACACAGGTTTGGCGGGATGGATGTCCTTATCAACAATGCAGGCATACAGATAAAAAAGCCTGCGCTTTCCTTTGAGGCAGAAGACCTTGACCGCCTTTTTGACGTGCACTTAAAGGCGGATTACCTTCTGACAAAGGCATCCGTACCCCACATGAAGGGCGGCAGCGTTATATTCCTTTCCTCAGAGACAGGGTTCATCGGTGTAACCGGCGTGCTGGGATACTCCATGGCCAAGTCCGGTACGCTGGGCATGATGCGTTCCTTTGCATCAGAACTGTCAGGCACAGGCATCCGGTTTAATGCGATTGTCCCGGGATGGACCGATACGCCGATGTTGAGGTATTCCAATGCAGACGACCCCGGGAGGGCGCAACGGATTATCGGGAGGACCCCCATGAAGAAGTTCGGACAGCCCGAGGATATTGGATGGGCTGCCTTATACCTTGCCTCAGACGCATCCAGGTTTGTCACGGGGACAAGCCTTGTGGTGGACGGCGGGGCCATGATTGGGTTTTAAAAATATCTGGTATCGGTCCCCTTTGGAAATGGGGGATATATGAAGTTATTCGACTATCTGGACAAATCGGATCAGAAACTTCCGGTTCTTGTCAACCTTGTTACCCCCCAGGGGCCGGAAGGATGGATTTATAAGCAGACAGGGAAGGTAGACCGGCAGTTTGAGGAATACAGGCATGTGCTGGGACCTAGGGTCTGTTTGAAAATTCATTCCCGCCATCTGCGCGCCCCACTTCGCGGCATATTTGGTC